>CDZU01037170.1_pt1 | contig 22274 bp, 20 predicted proteins | sample 557441 | NCBI WGS metagenome assembly CDZU01 (sample SAMEA3182114, study PRJEB8094) | gut metagenome | biome: human; feature: gut; material: Stool; isolation source: human stools | place: Canada | collected 2013-06-10
TGGATTATCTCCCCAGTGCGGTGGAGCCTGACAGCAGCGATATCCCCCTGTTTAACGGGACCTTCGGTGAGATGTGGGACAACATCGGCTCTGTCCTTGGCCATGATATGAAGGGAACCAGCACGCTTCTGGACAACTATTATGCCGCCTCCGTCACTCTGGACACCAGCAGAGACTCTGTCTCCGGCGTGGATTTGAATGACGAGGCAATGAATCTGATGCAGTATTCAAAATCCTACAACGCCGCCTGCCGCCTGATGACCACTCTGGACTCCTTGCTTGACAAGCTCATCAACGGTACTGGCATTACGACCTGATAAGGAGGCTGCCTGACCATGATGATTCGATCCACTACCAACGGCGTATTAAAGAGTTATCGCTATAATCTGCAGCGGTCTTCCTATACGCTGAACAAAGCTATGAACACCGTTCTGACGGGGCGGAATTTTGACACTTACGCAGCAGATCCCGCCACAGCCGCGCGCTGCTTCCAGATGCGCCGCTCTTTTCAGCGTGTCAACAGCCAATACTCCGTGAGTGAATCTGTGACCCGCAAATACGAGCAGGCATGGAGCGCCCTTGGCAGCGTGGTGGATGATGTCAACAACCAAAAGACCTCCTCTGCCTATCAGGACATCCTCCATAGCATCAATGACCCCACCGCCTCCGGCCGCAATTCCCTGGGGCAGTCCCTGACGGAGCTGGCAAAGGGCATTGTGCAGACCATGAATGGCCGTTACGGTGACAATTTTATTTTCGCCGGCGCGGATGGGCTGAAGGTTCCTTTCACCTGGGGAGAGGACGGCACCCTTTGCTACCGTGGAATCCCCGTAGACGCGGCAGTGCCGGATATAGCCATGAGCAACGGCGCTCCCCTTACCCTGAACGATCAGGGGCAGTACGACCCTGCCGGGACCAACTATCTTCTCTCCGGCGGGGTAAAAACCATCAGTGTGGACGATTATGAGGCGGCGGTCAAGGCCGGAAATGCCCCCACGGTGCTGCGAGACACTACGGGCGCCGGACAGCTTGTGGATGCGGATGGAAATATCAGCACAACGGAACGCTATTATCTGGTACTGGACAATTCTAAGACCATCTCCAAGGCCGATTATGAGCAGGCGGAGAAAGATCTGGCCTCTCTGGACTATCTCTCCAAGAGCGAGGTCAAGTATGCAGATCTGGGCCTGGGCCTGCAGGAGGACGGCAAGACAGGCGAAGTGATCGGCTCCAGCGTGTTCAATGTGGCCTTGCAGGGCATCAATTTCCTGGGCTATGGCGTTGACGCGGATGGCGACCCCAAGAATATCGTCTCCATCATCTCCCGAATGGGCCAGATTCTTCTGAACTGCGACGCAACCACCGGCGCCTTTGCCGAAGGGGAGCGGGATGAATTTCAGCGTCTGGCGGATAAGTTTGAAGCGTCCGCCGCCTTGCTGCAGGATAAGCATATCGAGCTGGACACCCAGGCCGACTTTCTCAAGAGCAATCAGACCCAGTTGGAAAACATGGCACATACACTGGAGCAGCAGTTCCTGGGGATTGAGGATGTGGACCCGGCGGAGGCAATTTCACAGCTTTCCTGGGCGAAATACTGCTATAACACAGCTTTGAAGGTGGGAAACAGCATCCTTTCCCAAAGTCTGATGGATTATATCAACGCCTGATCCAAAGAGAAGCGTCATTTAAAAAAAGGAGCTGAGACACTGCTATGGGACCGCTCATTGAAATTACGAATGTACCGATTGAAATTGAGATGAAGGTATCCCACGCGAAGCTGGAATACACGCGGGGTACGGCGGAATTGGAAATTTCCAGGGACAATGGCGGCCTGAGCATCAAAAGCCGCCCTATTCGTCTGAATATTGACACATTTGAATCCCGCAATTCAGTTGTGCCCACTGCGGTCCGGTCTATCCAGCAAAGCGCAGAGAAGGGCCGGCAGGCGGCCTATCAGGCCACCGCCACCTATGCCCAGCAGGGCGAGCTTCTGCTGAAGACTCAGATTGGCGAAGAACTGGTGACACAGTTTGCGGCGGACACTGCGGCGAAGGACGTGAAAACCAACATTGGGATTCAGTTCCTCCCATCGGTGGGACCGGAGCTGGACTGGGACCCGGGCGAGGTCAACATCCGCTTTGAGATGGATAAGCTGAACTTTGACTGGCGGGTGAACCAGACGCAGTTCAAATTTATTCCCGGGGACATTGAAATCTCTGTCAAGCAGCAGCCGGATGTGATTATCAAATACATTGGCGGGCCGCTGTATGTGCCGCCTTCCGCCGATCCCGACCATGAGCCCATCGATGTACAGGCGTAAGGGGGAGTCACCTCATTGAAATTACAGACCAAATATTTCGGCGAGATCGACTATGAGCCGGCAGAGCGTATCCGGTTTCCGGCAGGAATGTTCGGCTTTGACGATGAGCACGATTTTCTGCTGCTCCCCTTTGAGGGCAGTGGGCACAGTATGCTGTGCCTGCAAAGCATTGCCACGCCCGCACTGGCCTTTATCCTGCTGGATCCCTTCTCCCTGTGTCCGGACTATACGCCCGTTCTGCGAAAGACGGAGCTGGAGCTTTTTGCTGTGGAGGACACGGGCGCCCTGTGCTTTTATGTGCTGTGCGCGGTGAAAAATCCGGTGGCAGCCAGCACAGTCAACTTGAAATGTCCTGTGGTCATCAATCCCGGGACCAATGAGGCCCGGCAGATCATTATGGAGACAGAAGCCTATGATATGCGGCATCCCCTGGCGGACTTCGGCCGCGGGGAGGAGGGGGCCACATGCTGATCCTGCAGCGCAAACCCGGCGAATCCGTGATGATCGGCTCCGACATCTCCATCTCCGTCATTTCGGTGGAGGGCGGCCGTGTGCGGCTGGCCATTTCCGCGCCGGTGGAAGTCCCCATTTTGCGCAGTGAGCTGATTGCCGCCGCCGCTGTCAACCAGGATTCCGCCAGGGAGGAGGCCGACCCCGCCGCCCTGCTTGACCTGTTAAGCGTCCCCCCGCCGTCTTCCCCCTGAAAGAGACGGTCCATATTTTTGTGAAGGAGCGTGTTTGCATGTTAGAATCCATTGCGGGCGCAGCCATGGATATGAGCGCCGCGCGGTTTTCCGTGGAATACTCCATGGCGGTGACGAAAAAGGTGATGGACACCCAGGAGCTGGCCGCTCAGGAACTGCTGGAAATGCTGCCGGCCGCGCCGTCCATGGGACAATATATTGACGTCTACGCCTGAACAGAAACACCGTGGACAGACAAGAAAAGTCATGGGATGACCCATGACTTTTTTCTTTTATTCTCTTCAGCCATATGCAGCTCTTCTGTTTCTATAACGCGGCCATGTGCCTGCTCCACCGGCAGGCCGGTGTAAATTCCGCCTTCCTGCGGCGGCAGGCGCCGCCGCGGCGTCCTCCTGTTTCCATGCCAGACGCCCACGCTCCCTGTGGAACAGCCGGAGAACAGAGAGGGCTTTCTTCCGGCTCTCCACGGACCGTGCGGACAGGAAAAGAGGGGGCGGAAAACCGCCCCCTCGTGTCGCCGGTCCCGTATGATACAGCCGACCGCCGTGCCCGTGTTACTGCAGCAGCTGCAGCACGCCCTGCGGCACCTGGTTGGCCTGAGCCAGCATGGCCTGCGCGGACTGGATCAGGATGTTGTTCTTGGTGTAGGACATCATCTCCTCGGCCACGTCCGTGTCGCGGATGGTGGACTCAGCGTCGGTGATGTTCTCCGTCATCACAGAGAGGTTGTTCTGGGTGTGCTCCAGACGGTTCTGGGTAGCGCCCAGCGTACCACGGGTCATAGACACGCTGTTGATGGCTTTTTCGATTACTTCGACTGCCTTCTGTGCGCCATCCTGGGTGCTAATGTCCACATCCGCAATACCCAAAGCGTCGCAGTGCATATCCTCCACAGATACCTGCAGCTGGTTCCAGCTGTCGCTGCTGTCACCAATCTGGAGGGTCAGGCTGGAACCGGTCATGGGCTTAGGTGTAACGGAAATCTGATCCCGAACCAAGGCTTCGGTGCTCAGATCGGTCGTATTGCCAGTCTTGCTCTGCAGGGTCAGAGTGCCGCCATTGTTACCAATGGTGAACACTGTGTTGGCCTTGCCAGCATTGGTGATACGGTTGGCGATTTCGGCGACCTTCGTGCTATCCAGCTTCCCGGTATCATCCAGCAGGTCCTTTACGCCGATAGCAGTGCCCTGGGTCTCATCACTGGAATAATTAATCGTAAATTCCTGGTTGCCGATCTTAATCGTGTTGCCGTCAGCCAGCATATCGGTGGACAGCTTAAAGTCGGCGGTTGCCTGCGTGACAGTCTGCGCGGGCTTGCCGGCGGTAATGACCTGGGTAGCATCGTTGATGGTGCCCACACCAGTCGCGCCAGTGCCGGTCAGGTTGCCAAGTCTCACCTCGAAGTCGGCTTTGGCGTCAGCCTCATTCTTGGGGTCAATATCAGCCGTAAAGGTCAGCTTGCTGCCATCGGTTTTAGCCGTGTAGGTCACATCGCCGATCTGAACGGTCTTTCCGTTAAACGCCTGCGCGATAGTGTTAGCGTTAATTGTCTGATTTGGACCGAGGGCAATATCACCGGATGTCAATGCTTGACCACCGATCTCCAAGGACAGCGCGCCATTGCCGGTACCAGTGCCATCCGTCTTGATCGTGTAGCCATCCAAATCAACGGAAAATTGGGGCTTTACAGCGGCGGTGGCGGTATTGTTCCGGACGGTAACATGCGTAACTGAATTCGTAAGGTCAATGGGCGCTCCGCCAAGCGTGGCGCCATCCTTCAGGGAGCCGTCCAGCAGCTGGATGCCGTTGAAGTTGGCGGAGTCCGCGATTCGGTCGATTTCAGAGCGGAGAGAGTCCACCTCCTTCTGCAGGTTGGCCCGGTCCACTTCGTTGTCATAGGTGCCGTTGGCGGACTGGTTGGACAGGTAGACCATGCGGTTGAGCATGTCCTGGACCTCCTGCATGGCGCCCTCGGCGGTCTTCACCAGGGAGATGCCGTCCTTCACGTTCTTCTGGGCGGCGTCCAGGCCGGTGATCTGGGCACGCATCTTCTCAGAAATGGCGAGGCCCGCGGCGTCATCGCCGGCACGGTTGATCTTGTAGCCGGAGCTGAGCTTCTCCAGGTTCTTGCTGAGGGCGGAGGTGTTGTTGTTGTAGTTGCGGTAGGCGTTCATCGCCATGATGTTGTGCTGAATACGCATATGATAAACTCCTTTTTCATGATCCGGACAACTCCTTTTGTCCGGTCCGTCGGTTGTTGGGGGGACCTTTCGCGCCGCGCCGGCCGGTCATGGCCCGTCGGCCCCCGCGCCCCTCCCTCCACAGCCGTGGGGAGACGGACGTGCGGCTTCTCTGGAACCGCTACATGATACCTATCGGCTGTTTTTTGGAAAAATTAAGTGGTTTTCCAAATTTTTTTTGCTGTGTGCTCCGGCAGGTTTGCCCTCTCCGGTTTCCGGGAATACTGACACATGCCGGCTCCCCCGGCGGAAGGAGGACTGTATGTCCGCTGCATTTTCTCAATTCTGCACCGCCTCCCAAGCAGGCTACAACGCCCTGCGGCAGTGCATTGACCTGTGCGCCCGGCAGGAACACAGCTATGAATTCCCCGGCTGCCTCATGCCGGATGGCTGTGTCCCGGAGCGGGCGCTGCTGGGCTTTTCCCGCCAGCGGGACGGCAGTTATTTGCTGTACTGGCGGCCCGCCGTGGACTATCATGGGGCCAGCCGGGTTCTGGCCGCCCTCTTCCGCCGGAATCTCTGGCGCTTCCAGAGCTACGAAACCCTGGCGGAACGGCTGTCCTCGCTGCGGTGGGAGCTGGGCCGTCCCACCGCGGCGGCCGCGGCGGCGCAGAACTGGCCGGAGCCGTGCCTGCGCCTTATCAGGGACCTGAGCCAAAGCGTGCTGGGCCAGGACCAGGCTGTGGAGGCCGCCGCTTTTCGGCTGTACAGCCATCTGGAAAAACGGAAGCCCGCCCGGCCCCTTTCCCTGGTGTTTTACGGCCCCACAGGGGTGGGCAAGTCGGAGCTGGGCAAAGCCCTGGCCCCGGCCTTGGAACGCTGCCGGGGAGAGCGCTATCAATCCGTCTGGACAGAGCTGAATACCTTCACCCAGCCCCACTCCGTCCACCGCCTGACAGGCGCGCCGCCGGGCTATGTGGGCTATGAGGACCAGCCCATCCTGGAGGCGGTGCGCCGGAATCCCCGGACAGTATTCATGTTCGACGAGCTGGAAAAAGCCCACCCGGAGGTTCTCAAGGTCTTTATGTCCATCCTGGACGAGGGGCGCTGCACCGCCCACCGGGCAGATGAGTCGGGGGAGCGGGAGCTGGACTTCCGGCGCTGTATCTTTGTCTTTACGACGAACGCGGACCTCTCCCCCTCCGGCGCGCGGCCCCTGGGCTTTTCCTGCCGGGGCGGAGACGCTCCTCAACCCGAAAAAAAGGCCGCCACACCAGCGGAGCTGGCGGAGCGGCTGTTTCAGGAAAATGAAGAGGCCCGGCAGGCCATGGTGCGTCAGGGGGTCCTTCGAGAGATCGCGGGGCGGTTCAGCGCCCTGATCCGCTTCCAGCCCCTGGATGCCGCGGCGCGGCTTGCCATTGCGGTCAAACAGATCATCTCCCTGGGGCAGGAGTTTGGCCTGCGGATCATCCAAGTGGACCCGGCCACGGTGCGGGCCCTCTCCCCTGAGCGGGAAGCCCTGTCCGTCCGCTCCATGACCGGTGTGCTGGAGGGCGTGCTGACGCCGGTTTTCGCCCAGGCAGCCCTGAACAGCCGCGGTGCCTTCCGCCTCACCGGCCTTCCCGGTTCCCTGCGGCTGATCCCGGCTTATCCGGCCACCTCTTCCACAGTGCCGGTGTCTGTATCCAGCCTGTAAATACGGCTCTGGTCAGAGGCCAGGAAAAAGCTGCCCTCCACCACGTTTGTATCGGTATTCTCCGCTGTCCGGTACACCCCCACCGGAATGCAGGGAATGCCATCGATCAGCGCCATGCCGTCCAGTGCGTAAATCCGGTAATCCTCCATGGAGCTCCCCTCCAGCCCAAGCAGGGCGGGCGGCAGCCCCCGGACATAGTCCAGCGCCTCCTCCATGGTCATTCCCTCCGGCGCAGGCGGGTCTGTGATCTCCCCCTCAGGGGCGTCTGTAACAACGGTGCAGGTCCCCGCCGCCCAGGTCAGTTGGAGACGCATAACCTTACCCGCCTCTGCCCCCCGATGCGCCAGATTCACATCTCCTGATTCAGCGCTGAAGTCCGGGGCATCAGCCCTGCACAACGCTTCGTCCACGATGTCAAAGCCCAGATCCGGCGATGTCAGCACTGCCGTGTACGCCGAAACCAGCGTCCCGGCGCCGGACAGGCCCTCATAACGGTAGGCAACGGCGTCGGCGGTGTTTTTCACCTCCGGCGCTGCGCCATCCTTTGTGCCGGTGTCTGTGTCAGCTTCTGTGCCGGTATTTGCAGGCTCCTCCTGATAGACGGCAACGCCGTCCGACATCACCGGCAGCGCTATCACGTCCACTCCGCCGATCCGGTATTCCTCAGGCGGGTCGATGCTCCGCTCCCCATCCGCAGAGCTGTCCCCCCGCATCCAAAAAAATGCCACGCCCACGGCTGCCACAATCCCTGCGGCGGCAAGGACCGCTCTCTTTTGTTTCAACTGTTCTCATCCTCCATGTTGATAGCTTCCACCCACACACTCCGCGCTCCTGTATCATACGCAGGCGATGGTGACGGAATCTCCGTCCTTGAGGACCTGCCGGAAGCCGCACTCCGCGCCGTTCACCTCCAGGCGGACCGGTTGCTCCAAATGGTCGAAATCCAGGCCGGAAAATTTCAGCAGATCCATGAGATAATAGGGGGCTCCGTCCTCTTTTCCGTCCAGATGAAGCGGCTTTTCATTCAGCACAATATCCAGGGTCCTCAGACTTACATACGGCGCCGCCGGCTCTGCCGCAGCCTCCGCCACGGAGGCGGGGGATTCCAGTGTCAGGATCACATCCCCTTGCTTCAGCTGCGTGTCCGCTGGCGCTTCCCGGTTGTTCACCAGCGCACGGACGGGCCTTCCCAGCAGCTCCGCAAGCGTCCTGGCGGCATCCGCGCCAGAGCGCGCCGGAATAAAGCTGATCTGGTCCCCTGCGTGAACCATCGCGCTGACCGGCGCGTCCTCTCCGTTGAGTCGCAGAACAGCCGGCGCCGCCGGCTCTCCCCGCAGAACCACACGTCTGCCGTCCAGCGTGACAGAGAGGCTCTTCCCTGATTTTCCAAGGATCTCCTCATACGTATAGCCATTCATCAGCAGAATATCCCGCAGCGTGAGCGTCCCGCTGCGAAACAGCTTTGCCGGTTGCCCGTTGAGCATCACCAAATAGCTGTCGTTTAGCAGGCCAAGCCCGGCGGAGATGGCAATGCCAAGCGGTGTGGCGTATTCCGGACGCTCCAGGTCAAGCTCTTCAGAAAAGGCGCTCTTAGCGTAATGATTGCCCGCCATGGATACGCGTCTCTCCTCCATTCCCAGGCACTGTGCCACCTCCTCCCGCAGCTCCCGCAGCCTGCTCCCGCCGCCGGCCAGGAACACCGCCGAGGGCGCTCCGCCGTTCACGCTGCTCACCTGTGCGGCAATCGCCTCTGCGAGACGCCTCATAGGCTCCTGAATCACCTCATAAACGGCCGCATAAGAGGTGGTGTTCTCCACCCCCAGGATATCGGTGTAGTGGAGATCCGCCCCGTTCCACAAGTCGCGTTTGATTGCCTCCGCCGTCCGAAAGTCCACCAGAAGCGCCCGCATCAGCGCCTCCGTGATCTCATCTCCCGCCAGCGTCACCATGGTATAGCCAACCACGCTCCCGTCCCGGCAAACCGCGATATCCGTGGTGCCGGCGCCGATATCCACCAGCGCCAGATTTAAAAGACGCAGCTCCGCCGGGATTGCGGCATTCATTGCGGCAATAGGCTCCAGTGTCATGCTGGCCACCTGCAGTCCGGCCAAATGCATGGCGGCATACAGGCTTTCCACCACCTCGCCGGGCAAAAAGGTTGCCACCACATCTGCCTCCATCGTCTTGCCGCCATGCCCCAGCAGGGTGGATAAGGGATATCGGTCCAGACGGTATTGCGCAACCGTATAGCCCACCAAAAAAAACTGGCGGCGATTCTCCTCATCCATCTGCAGTGCCGCCTCTGCCGCAGAGACCGCGCCGGTTTCCAGCTGGCTGATCTGCTCTGCAGCAATGGGCTGGCTGTCTGACAACTCCAGTGCGAAGGTTCCGCTTTGAGTCCGCAGCGCACGTCCAGCTGCTGCCACACAGACCTTTTCCAGATGGACCTTCAGCTGTCTTTCCAGCCGTTCCGTCACAATGCGTGCCAAATCCGCCACCTGCTGGATATTGTCAATCTGTCCATCCATCATGGCACGGTTTTTATGCTCTTCCATTTCGATACCCAAAACCTTGAGCCGGTCTCCCACAGGCGTCCCCACAATGCCCACGACGCTGCGTGTGCCAATGTCCAGAGCGAACACAATATCGGTATCCTGCGCTTTATATTCCGTCATACAGGCAGCGCTCCTTTTACATATGAATGGCTTTGAATGCTCCCTTCAAGCCCTCCAGCAGTGTTTCCCTGGTGAAGGGCTTAAACAAAAAGCCCTTCGCACCCAATGCGGCGGCACGGTCGATCATATCGTCATACGCCATGGAGGATACCATGAAGATATTGGCCTCCGGGTAATGCTCCCGCAGCTTTTTACAGGTTTCTAGGCCATCCATTCCCGGCATGACAATATCCAATGTCACCAGATCCGGCTTCATCGTACCATACTGCTCCAGTGCCTCTTCGCCGCTCCGGCAGTAGCCGATGATTTCGATGTCACTGCCCTCAAGCATTTTTTTCATCTCCGCGCAGATCACGCGGGAATCGTCAACCACCATGATCCTATACTTGGACATGCATGCTCCTCCTCAATAAATCATTCACAACTTCGGCCGTCCAGGAAAATGCTGCCAATTCCTCTTCATCGCTGATAAAATAAACGGTACTGAGCGAGGTATCCCCGCCCAGCCCTGTAGGGTTCGGCAATGCCTCATACCGCGTCGGAAAAAAGCGCGTGGTTGTCTCAGTCGCCTTGTAGAGTTCAGAAATAAATCTGCCGCACAGAATATTAAAAAATTCCATTGCGTATTCTTGCGCCTCCCCCTTTTCCGGCTCGCTTCCAAGCATATTCCGGGCCAAGCGGGAGAGCATACGGGGCTCCGCAAGAAAGCGCAGCTTCATTGGAACGTCTCCCTCCACAAAGCCATAAATCGCATCTATATCTCTTTCCTTTGCGGCTTCTCCCCAAGCGGGATGGTTCCGCAATTGAATTCCCGCCATCAAATCTATAATTTCGCAGACCAGGGTTCCGGCCATTTGATTGACCCAGTTGCAGTCGCATAGCGCCTCCAAGATTTCCTCCCTCCATCTGATAAGCCCCTCAGTGAAGCTCCCTCAATTCGTCCATCTTGGCATCATACACCACTTTGCAGTTCCTTCGGACGGTTGTGGCTGTCCAGATGGCAGTTTGCACCTCCAGACTGGTGACCGGATAAATGATCTCGCCTTCTATCCGGCATCTGGAGATGTCCGGCGCCATTGGCTGCAGCCGCTCTCTCCGCTTTACCAGCTGCTGCTCCTTGATTCTAAGCACCGACCAGCGCATACGCGCTTTGGCCAGTTTTTCACTGATTCCTTCCATACCCTGCTTTTGTTCCAGATATGCGAGTTCCTGATCCAAGCGGCTTTTTTCAGAGTTGATTGTGTACAAATCCTCTTTGATATCGCGCAGCTCGTTTTGCACATAGGGCAATATCCCCAGGGTAAGTTCCGTCTTTCTTCCGGACTGTGCTCCAATCGTGTGTGCCTTGATAGAGACTGCGGCTGTCAGCGCCCCGCCAATGATGCTGCCTCTTCCGCTGGTCACATCAATCGAGCTGTCGCTGAAGATGCGGGAGGCTATGATGCAATCCGCATAGATGTCCCCCTTTGCATAGACGGCACAGTTTTCCAGATAGCGCACACGGACGCAGCCATTGCTTTCCAGTAAAGCCCTTCCGTCCCCCACTACGCCGCGGGCAATGACCAAGTCGCCGCCCGCTTCCACTGTGGCCGCCTCCACCAGCCCATCCACAGTCACCGTACCCTGCGCGTGGACGGTAAAGTTTTCCCGTACATCCCCGCAGATGTGGACATCCCCGGAAAAGTCAATGTTCCCTGTCGAATAATCCACATCGCCCTGGATTTCCAGCAGAGGGCTGACCTGGAACGTCTCATTCACAAATGTCAGGGGTCCGTCCCGTGTGGCAATCAGCCGCAAACCATCCTCCGTCACTGCGGTGTTCTTCCCGGCGGGAACTCTCGCCGCTCTCACTGGCTTTGGCTCCACCACCTTGCCGTCTACCCGCACCCCGGCTTCCCCGGGCTGCGGCAGGGTAATATCACAGATAACCGCGTCTTTTTCCACCACTTGGACATAATTCAATGCACGGTAGTCCGCCACGCCATTCTCATCCAGCTTGACCTCATGAGCGATCTCCCGCGGATAACGTTCGGTCACGCTGCCGCTCACGCCCTCCACAGGGGGCGTGCCAATGGCAATTGGCACCAATTTAAAATACTGCGGCTCCTGAAAAATGCACACCATGGAAGCCGGGTCAATGCCCGTGGTGACGCCGCTCTCCTCCAATGCCTTGCCAATGGTCTCGCCGTGCAGCTCCCCCTCCCCCACCGGCGGGAAAACAAAGCTCCATGCGGCCATCTTATCCCTGGACAAATAGACGCGGCATACTGCATCTATGGACCCGCCCTTGTTTTTCTCCGCCTTTTCTATCACTGCAAGGCGCCTTTGGGCGTCCTTCTCCAGCATCACCATTAACCGCACACGCTCTTTTTCCAGCGTCTGCGCGTCCATATGCAGGTCCTCCATTTGCTTTCCCGTGGTCAGGGAAAGCACCGGAGGCAAATTCCTTCCGGCCCACTGACGCCAGACTTCAAGCAAGGCTCCCTTCAGTTCGGAACGCGCAGCGGCATCTTCCGCAGCAGGGCACCTCTCTTGGGCCAGGGCGCTTCTGTCCTCTTCCGCCTGTTCCACAGGCGGAAAATTTTTCATCTCTGCGCCTTTTGTCAAGGTGCGCAGGAATGCTCCGATGTTCCATTTTGCCATCACAGATTCCCCTCTTTCCATGATCAGATTGAGGCGGCCACTCATCAATGACCGATACAGGAAAATGCCGGAAGGCGGAACCAAGGCCGCCTTCCAGCATACCGCAGGGAATATTCGCAGAAAGGCTGCTGCTTAACACATATGCGCCGTCATCAAAATGGTGCCTCAGTATTTGCTGAACGCACTGGCAGCTCCGCCGACTTCAGCCGGCTCCTCGCCGCGAAATTCGGCCTTGCCTGCAGCACTATAGACATCATCCGTACTGCGCAGCTTGAACTTTGCCAGCAGCTCTTTCATCAAGGCTGCCTGGCTGGAGAGTTCCTCGCTGGCCGCCGCCGATTCCTCACTGGTGGCGGAGTTCGTCTGAACCACGGAAGAGATCTGGTCAATGCCCTCTCTGACCTGGGAAATCGCCTCGGCCTCCTCCTCGGCCGCCTTGGCAATATCCTGAATCACACCCATGACATTTTCCGCAGCATCCACCGTTTTGTCGAGAGAATCAGACACCTTCTTCACGATCTCACTTCCCCTCTGCACAGAGGTGATGGACCGGTCGATCAGCTCCTTGGTCGCCTTGGCCGCCTGGTCCGACTTTGTGGCCAAATTGCGCACTTCGTCTGCCACCACGGCAAAGCCCTTGCCGGCGCTGCCTGCCCGGGCGGCCTCCACTGCAGCGTTCAATGCAAGGATATTGGTCTGGAACGCAATATTCTCGATTGTGGCGATAATCTTTCCGATCTCCTGGGAGGCTCCGGAAATCTCGTCCATGGCCTCCACCATTTCTTCCATGTATTTTGCACTTTCCTCGACTTGGCTGCCCGCGCTTTTCGCGTGCTCCATGGCCTTTTCGCTGTTCTTGGCGTTATTCTCAGAATCCGTGGAAATCTCCGAGATAGTAGCGGACAGCTCTTCCACGGCGCTGGCCTGTTCTGTTGAACCTTGCGCCAGTGCCTGGGCTCCGGTAGATACCTGGTCGGATCCAGCGGCCACCTGCTCCGCGCTCAGGTCGATCTGAGCCAGCGCATCGCTGAGATTCTGATTGATGGTCTTGATAGACTGGAAAACGGAATGGAGCGCGCCTACATACATACTCTCGTCCTTGGTATGGACGTCAAAGTTTCCATGCGCCATCTCCTCCAGCAAGCGGCATTCATCGCTGATCACACCGCCCAGAACCTGCTGACTGGTCCGCAGTGCCTGACACATATCACCCAGTTCATTTTTGCTCTCAAACTCCACCGGGATGTCAAGCTTGCCCTCGCTGAAGCCCATCAGGGCCTTATGTACCTGAGCTGTCGGCTCCACAATGCTTCGAATCAGCTTTGTGGCCATCATCAGGACAACCGCTGTGGCGATCACCATCACTACGATGATCACGAGCATCGAGATCTTGCTGGAGCGCTCCTGCTGGTCAATTGCCGTTTGCTGCGCCTCGCTTAAAGAATCATCCAGCGTACCGGCATATGTGGTCAGCTCGTTCAAGTGCGGAGAGCAGGAGTTCAGGATCATCCTGACGGCCTCCTCGCCCCGGCCGCCGTCAATCGCATCCATGATATCGGGGACCTGTTCAGCCCACACTTCAAGATCCTGAATCAGGGTATCTAAATCGCGGTCATCAAGAGGATAAATCTCACGCAGTTCCTTGATTTTCGCATCCAGGCCGTTCAGAGTGCTGTTGATGTAGCTCTCCAATTCCGCATTGCCGCTGCGGTCATCGGGATTCAGCGCCATATCGCGGACGCATCTGGCTGCGACAGTGGCATCCAACCGAATGGATGTGATCAGTTCATTGGCCCGCATCTCCGTCTCAATAACACTTGTATAGGCATTCTTCTGATTGAACAGAAGCCCCAGCGTGCTGATAATAATCAGCAGTGACACAACAATGGTAATTCCGAATCCCAAAATCAAACTCTTTTTAATTTTCATATTTTTGAGCATGACTGCCACTCCTTCTTCTTTCTTGCACTTGTTTTCATCTATATCAATCGGCTGTGCGGCGCGCCCGTTTTTTACACCACATCACCGTATCTTCCCTTTCTCACATCGCCGAAAAGCCGCCCGTCCACCAGTGTCACCACCCTGCGGCGCATAATATTGACATATTTGCTGGCGTGGGTCGCCATGATTACGGTTGTTCCCCTGTGATTAATTTCCGTCAGCAGATGAAAAATATCCCAAATGTTGTCATCATCCAGGTTTGCCGTAATCTCGTCAAGGATTAAAATCGGCGGGCTGTTGATCAGCGCTCTTGCCAGCTCCACACGGCGGCATTCACCGATGGACATCTCCGCAGGATATCTTTTCCCAGTCCCGGCCATGCCTACCAGCCCAACGACCTTTTCAATCCGCGCCTGTAGCTGTCTCGCTGATTCCAGCTTTCTTCCGACCCGGGCCGCAAGCATCAAATTCTCCTCCACCGTCATCTTCCGGATCAGGGATTGCTCCTGCGGGACTTTTCCAAACAGCATGGCGGTCCGGGTATAATTCCAGCGCATCAGCTTTGACAAATCCCTGCCTTCTAGGCGGACAACGCCCCGATCCGGCCTCATCTGTCCTGAAATCAAATCCAGCAGGGTACTCTTGCCTGCGCCGCTGCTGCCGATTACAAATACAAAATCGCCTTGTTCAATCGTAAGGCTCACATCTTCTACGCCAGTCTCGACCTGTTTTTCAGTCCAGCCATGCTTGCCTGTCTGATAATACTTCGTTACATTTTCCAGTGCAATTGTGGGCATATACATTCTGCTCCAGTCTGCGGATCACCGTGTGGGTGCTGCAAACGCCTTTCTCTTGAAAACCGCCTTGATTCTGATATAATGACAAATAACGTCGATATCTGGTGGTGGAATTGTGAAAAGAAAAAGCGGGAAAAAGCATACAGGGCGAACCTATCTTCTTTTCGCACTCCTTGCCCTGCTCTGTGTTGGGATCGCAGAGCTGGCTGCCTGCCGCTTTTTTGCCCCTGCCCTCTATCAGCAAATTACATCACCGGTCCGTCGATGTCTGCAGTCCGTTGCGGAACTTGGCGTGCACACAGCCGCAGAAGTCTCTGCCTGGTGGTCCGCTTATACCGCGCAGGAGGAACTGTCCGATCCGCAGCTTGCGGGGGAGCCGGCAATCCCCAGCGATACGCCCATATCTGACCCATCTCTTACGGAACTCAAGGAAATTGACGGCAAAGAGGTCCTGACCGGGGGAATCATCCCAGTGGTTTATTATAACCAGGGGGATGCAGCCTGGGCGGATCAGCCATATGGCGACGATGATATCGGGCACTACGGCTGCGGACCGGTCACCATGTCCATGGCCGTGTCCAGCATGGGCGGTTGGGACAGTGATCCCGTACAGATGGCACAGTGGTCCGCAGAGCATGGATACTGGGCAAAGGGCGGCGGATCCTATCTTTCGATTATAGAAGGGACCGCGACAGCCTATGGCCTGACGGCCAGCTCCCTTGTGGAACGCACGCCGCAAGCCGTTCGGGAGACGCTGCTGTCTGGAAACCTCCTGGTCGCACTGATGGGTCCCGGCCACTTTACGCAGGGGGGCCACTTCATTCTTCTGCGTGGTGTTACACTTTCCGGCATGATTCTGGTTGCCGACCCAAACAGCGAGGAACGCAGCCTGATGGAATGGGATCCACAGTTGATTCTTGATGAGCTCTCTGCCAGCACCGCCAGCGGCGCTCCTCTTTGGGTCCTCTCCCCCGCCGATTCTTGACGCGCTTTCCCGCTCTGCCTGGACATCAGCCCGACGGGCTGGTGTCCAGGCTTTTATGATAGAGCGATTTTTTGCCCCCCAGCTTTCGATTTAAAATCCTGTCAAGCTCCACAAGCTGCCTGAGCAGCCGTCCGTTGACCGCCACCTGCTCTGCCAGTCTCTCTTCTTCCTTCCCCGCTGCCGCGGCCCCGTTGAGAAGCTCCGCCAGCTGACGCGCCTGCGCCGGCGCAAGCGCGTCCCGCTGTTCCTCCAAAGCACGGCGGATCCTGCGCAAACTCTCCAGCGGTTCTCTCCGCATGGAAAGCAGGATGCGTATGGTGACCTGATCGCCCCGTTCAATTGCTTCTGCGAGCTGTTTCGAGATGTCAAAAGCTTCGTTCAGCAATGCATACATCCGTTTTTCCAATGACAAAGCCTTCTGCAGCTCCAACGCCTCCATACCTCGACTACCTACTTCCTCTGTTTTGCGTTCTGGCCGCCTCACGGAATGCGTCCCGCAGCTCAGCCGCCTTGATTTTCACCCCGGTCAGCGGCTCCTTCCGCCTGCCGATTTTTGCGCGTCCCAACTCATAATCGAAATATTCATACAACCGCCCCAGATTGTGGCTGATCTCATATTTCCGATCCAGCGTGCTGTCCAAATAGTCTATAATCTCAATACCGCGCTGCACAGATGCCTCAAAAAGCGGATACTCCTTTTTGTCCAGTGCCAGTTCCGCCTGCATCAGCCGCTTGACCAGCTCATCATACAGCAAAAGCAGCAGTTCTTCCTGTGTCATGGTAGCGATGCTCTGTTCCTTATATTGCTGATAACCCTTCAGATCCATAACGACCGGCTCACCGCCCTTTTCAATAGCCGCCCATCAAACCGGCGAAGTAAGAACTCTGCGAATTCATTTCGCTGACCAACTGCTCCAGCGCCGAAAATTTTGCGGTATAGCGGTCAATCTGGTCGGACATTTTATCCTGCCACTTCTGAATCTGCTCATCCAGCGCATCCAGCTGCTTCTGAATCGTGTTGGAATACAGTGTGCTGCTTGCCAGTGGAGAACCTGCCTTCTCCACCAGGATTCCCTTGCCGCCCTTCGTCTTTCCGTACAGATCCAGAGGCGTCTTCAGCGCCTGCATCAGGCCATTGCTGGAAGCGCCGCTCTCCGTACTCTTGCTAAAGATGTCCCGCACCTTATCCGGGTCAGTCTCCAGAGTGGCGCGCAAAGCGCTCTCATCCAAAGTCAGTGTCGTCAGGCCGTTGTTGTAAGCTGTGGTAATCCCAGCGGCTTTCAGTGCTGCGCCGTCGCTGCCGGTCATGGAGACGGCATTGAGCAGGCGGCTGTACAGGGCGGAGAGATCAGAATCGCCAAACAGCAGCCCCTGCTTTGCTTTCTCCTCGTAGGCAGCAATAGCGGACTCAGACATTCCCTCCATATCCTTGTCCGTCAGCGGTTCATAATATGCGCCGCTGGACTTCTGGGCAGGCAGAGTGGAGTAGGCGTTCTTAATCTCCGTCACCATGGCGTTGTAGTCCTCCACCATGGATCGGACCGCGTCCACAATTTTATCCGCGTCAGAGGTAGCTGTAAAGGTCACTGCCTCTGGATCCTCCACCAGCGTCCCCGCCGCTGTTATGACTGCCCCGTTTTCATCCTTTACATCCGTCTCCGCATAGTTAAAGGTTCCCTTCAAATTCACATTCAGGCCATCCACGTTGAAGGTATTGCTGCTGCGAGTAATATCTTCCAGAATCTGACCATTGACCGACATGGAGAGGATTGCATCCTGCCCCTTCTCCTCCGTGCCGCCCCCAAACAGGGCACTGGCCAGGCCGTCGCCCATCTCCACACGGCCTGCGGCCCCGCTCTCCTTGGCCACAAACTGAAATTGGTTGGTGGTTTTGGAATAGTTGACAGTGACTCCCACATCCGCGTTTCCGTTGATTGCGGTCAGAACACTCTCCAGGGCGGTGTTTTTGTTGAAGCTGCCCACCACCTGATCGTTGACCTTGAACTCATACAGAAATTCGCCCTTGTCGTCCACTCGGTAATATTCACCATCTTTGCCGTCGTAGCTCTTGGCCACTTTGTTACCCTTGGAATCCACATAGTAGGAATAGGCAGGGGTGTCCTCAGTGGCCTCCACATCGATTTTTTTGACCTCGCCTTCGGCTTTTGCCATGGTAAACTTGCCCCAGTCCGCGTCCTTCAAGATATCTCCCAATGTCTGGCTGGTGTCGACATAGGTGCTGGCGCCGCTTCCCAGGCCAAGCGCCTCGGCCGCATTGCCGGAAACCGCCATAGTAGAGCCTTTCTGAATCGTCAGCTTCAGAGAGAGCGCATCCCGACCGCTGACATTGTTGAGGTCCACTTCAATCTTACCAGCGCCGAAGCTATCGTCCAGCTTCTGTTGCAGCGCCTTGAGATACTCCGTATTGGTCCATGTGTGCCCATCCGGCTTTCGATAGTCGGGCAGAGTGATCTTCTTTGTCACACCGTCCAGAGTGACCGTCAGCTCCTTACCGGAGAGATAGTCCCCCACAGTGCTGTCCTCATTCACAAGCTCCACGCCAGACAGGTCCAGACTCTTGGTGCTCTCGGATGGGGTGAGTCCCAAAGTGTTTTTGATATCCCCGCTGGCCGAACTGATGTAGACATTGTTGCCAGCGCCGCCCTTGTCATAAAATTCAATGCTTTCGCCGTTGACGCGCACTCCGATTCTTGTATTTGCCTCCACCATTGTGCCGTCCGAAAGCGTCATGCTTTGCTTGCTCAGCTTTTCGTCAATCGCCTTGGCCAGCTCGTCGGCGCTGCTGTAAATATCCAGTTCACCAAATTCGACGGTGTAAGTCCGTCCCCCGCCATAGTTAATCGTCAGTGAACCAGAGATGTTGCTCAGCGGCTGCTTCTCTTTCAAATTGATTTGCTCTCCGGAAACAGAAGGCTTATCACCGCTCCCGCCGGCCAAGCCGGAGACCGTGTAGATTGCCGCCTTGGCCAACTGCTTGACACCCAAGATCTGTACATCGCTGTTGGTCCTGCCACTGGCGGATATCTTATCCGCATAAGCGCCGACCGTGCTGACCTTAACTGCGCTGTCAAAGAAGGCTGTGGACATCAAGTTTGTAGCGGACATATACGAGGTATATTTATCGGTGAAGGCCGACATTTTTGCAATAATACTGCGGTAGGCCTCCTGCTGCCACTCCACTTTGGTCCGCTTTTGTTGCAGGCCCTGAATTTTCAGTTGATAGCCGGAGACCGCATTCTCAATCAGAGTTTCCGTGTCAATTCCACTGGCCAAGCCTGAAATGACATTCCGGGTTCCGTAGATGCTGCTGGAGCTGCTGCCCACGCTGCTGACAGATGCCATATGCTTTCACTCCTTTGAAAAACTGGGCATTGCCCTCTTATTTATTGGCTGAATTTGTCGATATTCTTTATGAGCGGATTTCATAATTCTTCTATTTTTTTATCGGCACATCTCTTTAGAAAAATAAGAGGGAATCTCACAGTTTTTACATTGGGAGGCGGAATTCCTTGCCAGAGATTATTACTGTTACCAATCAAAAGGGCGGTGTTGGAAAAACGACCGTCGCCGCAGCGCTGGTCTGCGGTCTTCACCAAAGAGGTGCCCGGGTGTTGGGTATCGACCTTGATCCCCAGGGAAATCTGGCCTTTGCCCTTGGCTTGGATATTGGACGCGGTCATACTGTTTATGATGTGCTCACTGGCACCGCTGCGATTCAAGAGGCCGTAATATCCACTCAATATGGAGATGTCCTTCCCTCTGACATCATGTTGTCCACCGCCGAGGTTTCATTTACAGCGCCGCGCCGCGAGTTTATGCTCGCCCAGCAGCTGAATCTGCTCTCAGGCACCTATGATTTTGTTGTGATTGATACTCCGCCGGCGCTGAATATTCTGACCATCAACGCCTATGTCGCCTCAACAAGCCTCATCATTCCCATGGAGGCAGAGGTTCTCAGCCTGGTTGGAATTTCTCAGATTCAAGACACCATAGAAGCGGTCCGTGAATCCTTTAATCCGGGCCTGAAGGTTCTGGGCATTCTCCTCAATAAGTTTAACGCCCGCCTGACTCTCTCCCGGGAGATTCTGGAGCTGGCGGAAGAGGTTGCCTGTCAACTAAACAGCCAAGTGTTCCCCACGAAGATTCGAAGAGGCGTCGGCGTCGCTATGGCCCCCGCCCATGGTCAGAGTGTTCTTACATACCGCCCATCCTCCAATCCAGCACAGGATCTGCAGAGGATCGTAAGCATTGTGGCGGGAGATCAGTTTCCACTTGCGGAAAAAATCTGATTGCCGGTCGCTTTTTGAACATAAAGGAGTATCGCTCATATGGCCTCAGTAAAGGGTTCCAATACCAGCAAAACCGCCCATGTCATGAATCTGCTCAGCAGAAGCCGCGGCACCGAGTCCCCTCTGCCCACGGACAGCGCGGCTGCATCTGCTGCTTTGCCGGAAGACGCCCACAGCCCGCAGCCCCCCCCTATCCTGGCATCTCTGCAAAATGATATGGCAGTCTCCTCTGCCATTAAGGACGCCCTGCAGGCATCCTTGGAAGACGAAACAGAAGCACCAGCGCATCCTTCCCCCATATCCAAGCCGCCAGCGCCCTCCCTTTCACAGGAAAATCCCCTGCAGAACGCACCCCCTTCCTCGAAAGTGCCGCCGGCCACACCCCCAGCCACCGAAAAAGATGCTGAAACGCAGCCGCCCGCGGAACCGCTTTCCACTCCCACAGTCTGCGAGACCGCCTGTGAAAACATTATGCAGCTTCTAGTGGAGGAAAAAGCCGATCATTATATGGGCCTCTTTGGTCTATGCCGCTGTAGCCGTTGCAGGAATGACATCTTGGCGCTGGCACTGAATCAGCTTCCCCCTAAATATGTTGTCATGCCGGTCCATGAACTCACCCCCAGGCTCTCTATATATGAGGGGCGCTTCAGTTCCGCTGTCACCGCCCAGATCCTGCGCGCATGCAAGGAGGTCCTGGAGCATCCCCGGCATAACATATCATAGGTCTATCATATTTGAAAGCCTGACGCGATGCTGCGCCAGGCTTTCACTTTTTATAGGCTTATTGCGACTCTTCCGGTGTGCTCTCCCCAGGCTGTTCCTGTCCCACATATGGATGGTTCAACTGCTCCCACAGCATATTGACGTTTTCCATGCAGATAAAATACACGCTGGTCAATACCTGATTGGGAATCCCCAGTTCTTCCGCGAGGCTGCTGATTTTGTTCCAGTTTGCAGCTTCATAGCTCAGTACCAGATCATACAGCTTTCCGCAGCGGCCCTCCTTGCGTAGCAGTGCCGCCTTAATCTCCTCCGCAATCGGGACCTCGTTTAAAATTTCTTCCAGCGGCGCATCAATAAGGTAGTTGAGAGTAGAAAACATCCCCATCAAATATGCCTCTGACCTGGAAACCGGCATATCCTGGGCATACTTCATCAGTTCACTGCAAAAGTTTGCCCGCATAAAAGATAATTTCAGAAACTCTTCCGCTCCAACATCCATTTGGTTATCCGTGCCGCCGACGCTGAGCAGATAAATCCATTGCTTCAGCTGGCCTAGTCCCAGCGTCATAATAGCCTGGTGAATCGTTGTCGCCCGGTGACGCAGAGCGAAATACACAGAGTTTGCCATCTTCAGCAGGGCAAAGCTAAGGCTGGCGTCCATAGAAATCATCTGCTCGATTTCGTTGACATCCGGCTCATCCTTCGTCACCGCCACCATCAAGCGGAAAAAATTGCTTTGAAGATACGCCCCGCTATGAGCCTTTGTCGTGAGCTTCTCTGCGACATGAGTTCCCTCCATCGCATCCGCACCCAGCGCCACCGCCTTTTGGTACTGTTCCTCCGTCTCAATATTCGTGACAATGCACTTTTTGTGCATACTGTGCGCAATGTCAATAATATTGTGCATGGCGGCATCTGTCGTTGTCTTGGAATTGAGCTTGATATAATCGAGGCTATCCAGCAATGTCAAATACCGGGGCGCAAACTGGAATTCGTTGGCTGCAATTTTATATCCCTCTCGGGCATATTGATTCACAAAATGCATGGACAGCGGATGTATAATCACACTGTCGTCAATCTGAATCACAAGCTCTGACTTATCAAACAGCCTCGGCGTTTTTTTCATCAGAAGCATGGTGGTAAAGGTCATGAAGTTCAAGGACCCCTTCAGGCTTTTTGTGCTGTTCTGCGTCAGAAAATTATAGATGGTATCTGCCGCGGCAAACTCATTGGCCGCACCGGCATCTCCAATAAAGGCTTGGTTTTCACCGTGATATAGAATCTCATATCCCAGGATTTC
>CDZU01011412.1_pt1 | contig 22013 bp, 9 predicted proteins | sample 557441 | NCBI WGS metagenome assembly CDZU01 (sample SAMEA3182114, study PRJEB8094) | gut metagenome | biome: human; feature: gut; material: Stool; isolation source: human stools | place: Canada | collected 2013-06-10
CCGCCGTCGTGTTCCCGACGCTTGCCACCTCGCTCGTCAGATCGCCGGCATAGGCGACCACGTAGATCGTATAGGCCGTATTGGCTTCGAGATTCCTGACCGTCACGCCCGTACCCGTACCGGCCGTGCCTTCGGCAAGAACCCTGGCGGCGTCGGGAGCCGCTTCCGTCGATTTGAGGCAGAGGTATTTCCAGCCGTCGGCATTGGCCGAGGGCGCAACGTCGAAGGTCAGCGCCGACTGCGTGGGCTCGACCGTCGCGGAGTTGGTCACCGCAACCGTCGGAGCGGCGGGAGCCGTTCCGGTGCTCTCAACCTGGATTTTGGCCACCGTCGAAAGCCCGCCGGCCGCAAAGGCCTCGATCGCCACGTCCTTCGACGTGTCGGCCGTGGCGCGGGTCACGGCTGCGGGGGCCGTCACGATCAGTTCGGCCCTCTCATCCACGGCATCGGTCAGGCGTGCCGACCAGCCCTCGGGAGCCGACAGTTTCACCTGCTCGACACCTCGGATCTCCACCACGAAACGCTTGGTGGCCCCGGCGTCGAACGTCTGCACGCCCTCGGTCGGCGTGACGATCCGGCAGAAGAAATCGTTCACGATCGGAATGCGCAGTTCCTCGCCGCCGAGCAGCCTGATATAGAGGTCGCCGCCGTCGACCTTCACCTCCTCGAAGAACTTGTCGGTCACCGTACCCGAGCCGATGGCCTTGACGGGCTGGCCCTTGGTGTCCTTCACATTTTCGAAGGAGGTGCCGCCGTCGTAGCTCACCTGCCAGTAGCCGGTGGCCTCGTCGATGCGGAACCGGGGCGTCGTGCCGTCCTCGGCCACGGCCTTCACGCCGAGCGAGGTGAACGTGGCTCCGTTGTCGGTCGACACCTGCCACTCGCCCTTGTCGTTGATCGAGACGATCGGAATCACGGCCTCGGCCTCGCTGCCCTGCACCAGTTCGATGGTCTCGCCGTTGGTCAGCGTGATGAGATATTTGCCATCGGAGGTCTCGACCTTGGAGATCGTGGCGCCGCCGTAGAGTTTCTGCAACGCCTCGATGTTGCCGTTCAGCGCGTCGACCTGCGTTTCGAGCGCCTGCACGCGGCTCTTCAGGTCGTCGATCGCATCCCACAGGTCGTCGTTGTTGTCGCACGACTGGAAAACCGCAGCCAGCGCGACGAAGATCAGGATCAGATACTTTTTCATAATATGTTTGGTTTTTTATTCTATTTCAATGAATTGAGCCATGCGGGGACATACCCTAACCGCTGGCGCAGCTGCGCTTCGTAGAGCGACAGCGGCTCGACGGCCGCGCCGTTGCTTTCGAGGTATTTCACCTGTTCGGCGCTCTCGTCGAAGGTGACCGCCGCGCCGTGGAATCCGACGATGATCGGCGGCATGGTCTTCCACCACTTGTCCGAGGAGAGCCACCACTTGAACGGTTCGGCCCCGAAATCGTGCGCCGCACGCGTGGCGTTCAGATTCCAGATCGTCAGGTCGCCCAGGTGGTTGGGCACGTTGGTTTCGTCGCCGCCGAAACGCCATTGCACGAATCCGCCCGTGCAGCGGTCGACGAGCGTGGCGCGCGGCTGCCTGGAGTGCGACTCGAAGAAGGCGTCGTCACCCCACGTGTTGTTCCACAGCACGGCCCCCAGCGAGGTGTTCGACACACCCGAGGCGTGGTACTGTCCGGCGTTTTCGAAATACCCCGTGCTCGTATAGGGCGGCGAGACAGCCTGCCCGCGGCTGCGGTCGCAGACCTTGCCGATGAAGATGCGCGACGAGGACTGCGAGCGCACGCCCGAGTGGCCGCGGTTGCCGCTGATCTCGATGTCGTAGGCCGAGCAGTTGGCGCTCGACACGATCGACAACGCCTCGCTGACGCCCCTGAAATCGACGCGGCGAATCCACGAATCGGTCAGACGCATCATGTTGAGCGGCTTGTAAGCCCCGTCGTCCTCCCACGAAGCGTGGTGGCCGAAGTTCTCCTTCGAGCGACCCTCGAACGTGAGGTCCTCGACGCCGACATGTTCATAATGGGGGTATTTACGGATTTTCCAGCCCCATTTGGCCTCCACAGCGTACATGATCGGTTCGGCGAAGGTCACGCGGTTGCCGCTTACGGAAGCCACCTGGTGATAGTCCTCGACCGTAATGGTCTGAATATCGGTCATGTTTCCCTCGACCCGGTGCGGCGCCAGCTCCTGCGCCACCAGCGTCGGGTCGTTGTTCGAAAGCGAAAGGCACACCCAGTCGCCCTTCCCGATGCCGGCCGCCGAAGCCACCTCCACCGAGAACGTGCCGCGTGCGGCGTCGCCCGTCACCGTCGTGAGGTCCGAAAGTCCCGAATTGTGCTTGATATTGATCATCATGGGCGACGACCACATCTGCTCCGAGTTGTTCGGCAGGTTGGGCGTGTCCATGACGAGCGTCGTCTTGCCGCGGCCCGCGCCCTTGAGCACGAAATACCCCCCGCGAATGAAAATCTCCTCGCTGCGGTTGTTCCCCTTCGAATCGGTGTATTTCTGGTTGGCGGAGGTTGGGTCCACCACGTTGTCGTCGTCGTTGTGGAGGACGAAACGCCCCTCGGGGAAATAGATCACCGCCCGGGCATTGGCATTCGCGAGGTTCGCCCCCGCATCGCTCCGCCCGGAAAGTTTCAGCTCCTTGAGCAGCGCAGTCAACGCCCCGCGCGAGGACCTGACGCCCGTGGGATCGGCGCCGTAGTCGACGACGTTGTAAACCTTGTAGCCCAGTCCCCAGACATCGGCCGGAGCCTCCTCGCCGTGCTTGTAACCGGCATACGAATAATCGAGCAGGACGTTATCCGCAGTTCCGGCCTTAAAATTCCGCCATGCCAGAGCGGCGTTGGCATCCACCTGCTCGTCGAGCAGCGTCACGTTCAGCGTGACGAGTTTCCGGTATTTCCTGTCCGAATAGACCGTCACCGAGACCGCCGCCTGCTGCGAAGCGGCGTCGAACGTCGCGGGAGCCTTGACCGTCAGCGTCGTCTCGCCAAGCACGGCCGTCCAGCCCGCAGGAGCGTCGATCACCGCCTCGGCGACGTTGTTCTGCACGACCTCGAAGGCCCGGGTCTCCCCGAGGCGGAAAGTCTCGTTGTCGGAAGCCGTCACCGTCAGTCCGAAATCGTCGAAGACGGGAAGCGTAAGTTTTTCGCCGTCGAGCAGTTCGACCGCCAAAAGTCCGGTCGTCGCGTCGTAAGTCACCGACTTGAAAGCCGAACTGTAACTGACGACGACTTTATCCCCCAAGGCATTGACCGGCTGTCCGTTTTGCAAAAGCGGCGCGTAGGTCGCCCCGCCGTCGAGGCTCACGAGCCACTCCCCGTCGGCCGAAACCTTCAGCTGCGGGGTGACGCCCTCGGCGCCGGGCTTATGGTCGCCGCCCGAAACGGGCCATGCCGAAACGTACTCTCCGCCGACCTTCAGCCGCTCGGAAGTGGCTCCGCCGTCGAGGCTCACGGTCCAGTAGCCCTCGGCGTCGATGCCCATGACGGGAACCAGCGCCTCGATCTTCTCACCGAGGATGACGGGCAGCCGGGTTCCGTCGCTCAACTCGATCTCGTACCCCTTTGCGTTGGGTTTGATCCCGACGATGATCGTCGACTCGTCCATCAACTTGTGGAGCGCCACAATGGAGGTGTTCACGCTGCCGATCTTCGCCTCCAGCGCAATCACCCGGTCGCGCAGGCTCCCGATCTCGTCGCGGATGCCGTCGGTGTTCTCACACGATTGCAGCACAAAGGCCGAGGCCGCTGCAATCCACAAAAACAATTTATTCATATCCGATTGATTGTTAGTTATTCGTATCATAGGGAACCACGTCGGACAAGACGCCCTCGCGGAACCACACGTCGTCGTTGTCGCGCAGCAACACAGCCAGTTCGCGGCACAGCGCGGCGAACAGCGCGGGATGCTCCTCCGGCGCGAGGTTGTGCAGCTGGTAGGGATCGGCCGCATCGTCGAACATCAGCACGCGTTCGAGCGTCCCGTCGCGGCCGATGCGCAGCTCCATCGTATGCGTTGCGGTCTTCACGCCGCGCGCCTGGGCGAAGAAGCCGCGGACCAGTCCGTCGGCATCGCGCCCGCCGTCGAGGTTGCGCATGTAAAGGGCAGCGCGCGGGCGTTCGGGCTGCACGGCGTCCTGCCGCAGCACGGCCGAGTAGTCGCGCCCCTCGACACTCGCGGGAATCCGCTCCCCGAGGCCCGCCAGCCCCAGCAGCGTCGGCATGATGTCGGGCGTCGAGAGCAGCAGATCGTCCACACGGTGCGGCACCCGCCCCGGATAGCGCACCAGAAAGGGAATGTTCAGCGACTCGCGCCAGATCGAGTTCTTGGGGTCGTCGGTCGAATGGCTGGTCATCGTCTCGCCGTGGTCCGAAGCGAAGACCACGATCGTGTTCTCCGTAAGCCCCGCCCTGTCCAGCGCAGCGAGCAGGCGGCCGAACTCGCGGTCGATACCGCTCACGTTGGCAAAATAGTAACGCACGGCGGCGGCCTTGGCCATCGTCGTGTCGGCGTTGTCGCGCACGAGCAGTTCGGTCAGCGACTTGTCCTTGTAACGTTCATATCCCTCCAGGTCGCAGTCGTCGGTCGAAGCGTAGGGCGAATGCGGCGGATTCATGCCGATCATCATCAGGAACGGTTTTTCGGGATCGCGCACGCCGCCCTTGTTTTCGATATATTCGATGGCTTTCGAAACTTCGTGCCGCGGCGACCACTCGTCGACATCGTGACGGTTGCCGTCGGTATCCCAGTAATGAGGATGCTTGTGCACGTCGTAGGTGCCGTAGGAGTACCAGTAGTTGAACCCGTGGCGGCGTTCGGGCGGCGTGTAGGCGTCCCACTCGGGAACGGCGTCGCTGACGTAGGTTCCCGGACGCTGGGGGTTGTTCTTCGTCGGGAAGTCGGCGTGCAGCTTGCCGATGTAGGCGCAGTCGTAGCCCGCCGCCGAGAAGACGTCGCCGATACACTCGACGTCCTCGCGCAGCGAACTTTCGGGACGCTCCGACATGCAGTTCAGCACCACGCCGTTCCGCTCGGGATACATGCCCGAAAGCAACATGCCCCGGTGGGGGCTGCTCACGGGGAAATTGCTCACCGCCTCGGTCAGCACCGTGGCTTCGCGGGCGAAGCGGTCGAGGTTGGGCGTTGCGACCGGATCGCCCTTCCACCCCACCTCGGCGGCGAACTCCGGATCGCTCCAGAACCCCAGCGAGGAGTTGCGATACTGGTCCGGAAATACGTAGATCACGTTGGGGCGCCCGGCCTCCGACTGCCCGCAGGCCGTCAGGGCGAGGCCCGCAAACGGAATTGCAATTCTAATTTTCAACATCGTGTCTTATTTCATTTCAATCAGGTTCACTTCGCGCGTCGCACCTTCGCGGCTCGTGAAGATCAAAGCGGTGTTTTCGCCCGCGGGTTCGATCCGGCACTCCGGCCTATCGTCTGCGGACTGCCAGCGGCCGCGGATCACGACCTCCAGCTGCGACTCTCCCGAGGGATTGTCGATCCACTTGCGGGAGTAGACGCTCCGCTCGGCGCGCCTGCCGTCGGCATCGAACACCTCGTCGCTCGGCCCCTCGTAGAAACGCAGGTCGGGGTCCGCAGCGCTCACCGTCAGCCCTTCGCCATCCCCGCCGATCATCACCAGCGAAGGCAGCGAAACGCTTTCCAGCAACCCCTCGCCCACCTTACCGGCGGCAAAAAGGGCATAGCCCGTAATGCCCGACGGCTTGTCGCGCAGGATATGCGCCGAGGCGTCGCGGCGCAGCACCTCGTAGGGAAGTTCCCGCGCGTAGCGGACCGCCTCTTCGTCCGAAGCGTGCACGGCCAGCATGTATTCGTACCCGCCGCCGCTGACGGACCCGCTGCCGTGATCTATCCACGCCGTTGCGAAATTGTTCTGCGTCGGGGCGTCGGTCTCCTCGTCGAGCGAACGCTGAAGTGATTTCGAAACGACTACCCTACCTTTCGGCACGAAGTAAGCGTTGCGCAGGTTGTCGCGCAGGACGGCGCCGCCCGCAAGTTCGGCCCGGTAGGGGAACTGCGTCACCGCCTCGCCGTTCACGACGAGCGGATCGGCCGCGTCCGCCAGAAAATTCTGGAACAGCGTCGTATGCACACCGCCCTCGGCCTTGTTTTCGATGTCGGAACCCATACAGACGATGCGGTTGTCGAAGAAAAACCACGACTTGCGCGCCCGCAACGAACCGTTGTATTTGTCGTGCTCGTGGAGTTCCATCGCGAACACCCCGTCGCGGCCCCTGTGGCTGACGCCTCCGGCGAAGGCCTCGTCGGAGAGGAGCATCTCCTCGTAGCCCGACGCGGTGTCGACGTTCCGGATATCGGCCTTCATCCGCTCCATCGGGATTTTGAGCGCCGTCGTCCCGGGAATGTGCCGCCAGTCCCAGCCCTCCTGCCGGAACCCGCTGCCGAAGGCGCTCACGGGATCGCCGTCTGCAAGCAGCTGCATGCTGCCGTGCGTCAGGTAGCGGCCGTAGTGGTTGGCTCCCTGGTAAATCTCCGCCGACCAGAGATAGCGGCTGTGGCCCGCGACGGTCACCAGCCAGTCGGCGCGCCGGTGCGACACCGAGGCATTGTAGCCGTAGACGCGGTTCCCCGCAGGCGAAGGTTCGGGAGCGAAGCCCTTTTCGGCGAACAGCCGCGTATAAGCGTCTTTTCCTTTGGCCACGCGCAGGTAGGCGGCGGCCAGCTCCGGGTCGATCTCCCCGCGGCCGTCGGGCGTACCCGCGACGGCCAGCCGGGCATAATGCCACGGGACCAGTTCTCCGCGGCCGTCGGGATGACGGCCCGAAAGGGCCAGCGGAAACGACCGCAGATTGCAGTAGAAGCGCATTTCGAGCAGCGCGCGTTTCAGAACGGCATGGCTTTCGGCGCTCACCGCGAACTGCGTCTTCGACAACAGCCACACGGCATTCACGGCCCCGCCGCTGAACCCGTCCACGGCATAGGCCGGGTAGTGACGCCGGTGGTGGAAGACCGTGCCGTCGCTCTTGAAGCAGGGTCCGGTCCCCTCGGTGACCTTATATCCGTTGTCGACCCAACGGGAGAACGCCTCCAGCCAGGCCGCTTTCACCGGGGTGTCCGGGAGCATCACGATGCTCGCCAGACGGCCGACGAGCGAGGTGTTGAACGCGTCGATGTCCATCCCCGGCTCCGCCGGCGGAAGTTTCACCTCGCCCACGCCCGAAAACCACTCCATAGCCTGCTGCACGTCGTGTTCCAGCCCGGCGCGACGCAGCACGTCGCGCATGATGACGGGAGCCGTGTAAAAATTGCGCATGCTGTACCCCAGGTGGTGCAGGGTTCCCTGCGCACTTCCCGCGGCGAAGCCCTGATCCAGAAGATGCCGCGTCAGCAGCACATACATCCGTTCCAGCTCCGCCCGCTCGGCGGCGTCCGCAGCGGCATCGTGGGCCACGGCGACCTGGAACAGGAAGTCGTTGTATTTGCGCAGCGTCTGGCCGTTGTCGTTGAACAGTTTGCCGACATCGGGATGGCCCAGATTGATATAGGTCTCGGCATAGCGCACGAACCAGATCGGCTTGCCCCGAAGCGTCCCGTCGGGATTTTCCGCAATGCCGTATGCGTCGAAGCGTTTACGCAGGGTCTTCATCGCCATCGGCTTCCGGCCTTCGAGCAGCAGTTCGCGCAGACGCCGTTCGACGGTCGCCATATCGCGCCGCTCCCCCTCACCGACCGCGGCGGGGAGTGCGGGCATCGGATTGCGCCACGATTGCAGCAGCGTGAGCCAGTGGCTCGTGGTCGCGGCGTTGATGAACGGCGCCTGGAAATCGGCCGTATGGTGCCGCACGTCCTGAAACGAGGAGAGAATCAGGTGGTCGAAATACAACTCGCCCCGTTCGACGCCCTCCGCCGTGACGACCAGTTCGTCCATCCCCTCCTCGGGCCGGCCCTGCATGTCGCGGTCGAAAGCCACCCATGCCCCGCGCCAGCCGGTGAACTCCAGTCCGTAGTCGAACCACGCGCAGGTGCGCCCCTCCTTGCGGAACTCGAAACGCAGTTTCCCGTCGAGCGCCTTCGGGGCGTAGACCCAGAACACGAAGGTCGAAACGGAGGTCTCCCTGGGATTGGGATTTTCCGACAGGTAACCCACCGGGGATTCGATGCGCACCCGGGCGCCCGCCCGCGACCATTGCCAGCGGAGCGCGTGCGCACCGTGCTTGTAATGGTGGCCCGAGACGGACAGCGACGAGCCTTCCGACGCCGTGAAAGGCGCCGCAGACTCCTCAAACGAAAGAATCCGCGCATCGGCGACCTCCCGCACCGACTGCGCCGGTGCGGCCCACGACCACACCGACGCAGCGGCGAGAAACAACAGTTTATACATGGGCGTCCGGTTTAAAACAAAGGTTCGCCCGCCTCCAAGCGGCCCTTGCGGATCAGCGCCTCAAGGAAATAGTAATCTGCGTAGTTCAGCGGCACGTCGATATTGCTGCCGTGCGGGATGCTGCCCACGGAGTGCATCAGCAGGAACCCGCCGTTGCCGCCCACCGGAGCGCGGTAGGCCGGCGACGAGAGCGACTCGACGATCCGGTCGGCCTTCTGCTTATACAGCCCGTCCCCCGTATAGGTGTACATTTCGTAGAACGCCGAAGCGATGATGGCCGCCGTCGAGACGTCGCGCGGTTCATTGGGAATGTTCGGCGCATCGTAGTCCCAGTAGGGAACCAGGTCGGCGGGCATGTTCTTGTCGTCGAGCATGAAACCGGCCACCTTCCGCGCATGGTCGAGGTAGCGTTTGTCGCCCGTGTAACGGTAGCAGGCCGTATAGCCGTAGACGGCCCATGCCTGTCCGCGCGCCCACGCCGAATCGTCGGCATAGCCCTGCGCCGTGCAGCGTCCGCGCACGTCGCCCGTCGTCAGGTCGTAGTCCACGACGTGATAACAGCTGTAATCGTCGCGGAAGTGCTCCTTCATCGTTCGGTCGGCATGCTTCACCGCGATATTATAATAGGTGCTGTCGCCCGAAAACTCCGTGGCCTTGAACATCAGTTCGAGATTCATCATGTTGTCGATGATCACCGGGCACTGCCAGCCTCGCTCGCCCTGCCAGCCGCGGTCGGCGTCCCACGACTGGATGACGCCCGGCACCGGCCGGAAACGCGTCGCGAGCGACTTGGCCGTCTGGACGATCACATCCTCGTAGCCGGGTATGTTTTTCAGTCGCAGTCCGTTGCCGTAGCTGTCGTAGACCATGAAGCCCACGTCGTGATGCCATTGCAGGTACTGCACCGAATCGAGGATCTCGGTATGCTTCCGTGCGCGCGCGGCCCATGCCTCGTCGCCCGTCAGTTCGTACATGTACCACAGCGTCCCGGCGAAGAAACCGCTCACCCAGTCGTCGACGGGCACGTAGTCGATCCGCCCGTTCTTCCAGGTCGAGGGGATGCGGATCACACCGCCCGTCTCGCTCGAATCGGCCAGCATGCCGATCTGCTTTTCGGCGACGGCGATGTTTTCGTCAATGATCGAAGCGCGCTTCGAAGGCTGCGAGCAGGCGGAAGTCCCTGCCAGGAGGAGCACAACGGTCGCATATTTAAATAAGGTCTTCATAAATTAGGTGATTAACATGATTATTTTGGTAAACCAAACCAGCTTTTCGGACAAAGGTAAAGTTTTTTTCGGACATGCAACATATTTTAATAACATTTTCCGATGAATGTAAAATTTTTATTATTTTCTCTTTGAAAAATTTTGGCGAACCAATTTCTTTATTTATTTTTGACCAAATATGAATCTATGAAAAATATATTAAAACACGCTGTACCAGCGATTTGGATACTATTCGGCACGCTTTGGGGCCAGCATGCCGCTGCGGCAATCGACGCCAAAATCAGTTTCGAAACGGAAATTCCCAAGGCTTTCGTATGCGGCGAAAACAGCACGGCCGAATTGAGCGGCCTCCACTACAAGGACGGGAGCCGTTCGCTGCGCTGGTCGTGGAGCGCGCCGTCGACGCTCCGCTTCAACGACTTCGGACAGCTGATGCGCTCGCTGCGGGTCAAGGGCGCGGGCGTCATGCTCTGGATCTACAACCCCAGGGCCGTCGACGCCGACATGCGGTTCTCGTTCGAGACGCCCACCGGCGAAGTCCCCTACCGGTTCGATTTCCACATGGATTTCACGGGCTGGCGCGCCTGCTGGATCAAGTACAACGACATGCCGGGCGACCACGCCTCGCAGCAGGTATCCCGGCTGACGATCTCGACGCCCGCCGGGGTCGAAAGCGGCGAGCTGTTCCTCGACCGCCTGACCTTCTCCGAGGTCAAGCTCCACGACCAGATCACCCCCGACAAGCAGATTCCCGGCAACAACTGCAATCTCTCTCGCGAATTGTGGCACTGGGCGCGCCTCTGGGAGTGGGAGCAGTACGAATACGAAGAGCCGCTGCGCGACGTCACGCCCGCGGAAAAGGCCCAGCTCGACGCCGTGAAATCGCGCATCGAAAGCATCGTCGCGGCCAACATGTCGAGCGCCAACTACATCAACGGCACGATCATCCCGCGCGCCCGGGCGACCTTCGAAAAGGCCGCGATCCGCCGCACCGACGACGGCGGGATCATCGGCGCCCCGCTGCTCTCGAACGACGAGTGCAACCGCCCGAAAGGCGAACTGCGCCTGGACGACATCGAGAACATGCTCAACGCCTTCGCGCTGAACAGCCATATCAACAACGATCCGAAATACGACGACGATTTCTTTCTGGTGATGGACCACGCCATCGACCAGGGCTTCGCCTTCGGCCACGGCAACGGAACCAACCACCACTACGGCTACAACATACGCAAGATCTACGACGCCATGTGGCTCATGCGCGACAAGATCGCCGCACGCGGCAAGACCGACGAATACGTCAAGGTGCTGGCCTACTGGAGCGGCCTGGCGGAGACCCGCAAACCCTACGTCTACGGCCGCGACGAGCTGCTCGACTCGTGGCACACGCTGCTCATCCCCAAGATCGTCAGCGCGCTGATGCTGCCCGACGAGGCCGAACAGTACCGCGCCATGAAGAGCCTCGGCGTATGGCTCTCGGGGAGCCTCGGCTTCACGCCGGGCACCATCGGCGGCATCAAGCCCGACGGCACGACCTTCCACCACGGCGGCTTCTACCCCGCCTACTCGACCGGCGCGTTCGCCATGATCGGCTACTTCTGCAAAGCAACCCGGGGAACGGATTTCACCCTCTCGGAGCAGGCGCGCCGCAACTTCAAGCTGGCGCTGATGACCATGGCCAGCTACACCGATCTGCGCGACTGGGGACTCGGCCTGGCCGGCCGCCATCCCTTCGGCAAGAACGGCCGCATCCCCGACGCCGACGTCAACGCATTCGGTTATCTGGCCGCGCTGGGCGACCTGACGGGCAGCGGCAAGGGCGCGGACCCCGAACTGGCGGGCGCCTACCTGCGCCTGAAAGGCACGGACAAGGAGTTGAACAGCCTCTTCAGGAAAGAGGGGATTTCGGCGGGTCCCACGCCCTCGGGATTCTTCGTCTATAACTACGGGGCCGCGGGCATCCACCGCCGCGGCGACTGGATGGTGACGCTCAAAGCATTCAACACCGATGTCTGGGGATCGGAGATTTATACCAAGGACAACCGCTACGGACGCTACCAGAGCTACGGTTCGGCGCCGATCATCGGTTCGGGCAATCCCGTCTCGGCCGCGGCGAGCGGATTCGTGCAGGAGGGCTGGGACTGGAACCGCGTGCCGGGCGCCACGACCATCCATCTGCCCTACCCCGAACTGGAAAGCCCGCTGCCGGGGACGCTCATGGAGCGCAACCCCGAGCGCTTCTCGGGCGCCTCGTCGCTCGAAGGCCGCAACGGCATACTGGCCCTGCACTTCGTCGAAAAGGACCGCAAGAACTTCACCCCCGGGGCCACGGCGTACAAATCCGTCTTCTGCTTCGACAACCGGATGGTCTTCCTCGGCAGCGGCATCGACAACGACAACCAGGCATACCCCACCGAAACGACGCTTTTCCAGCTGCGGATGGACAGCCCGGCCGAACAGATAGAAGTCGACGGCGAGCTTTACGACGCTTTCCCGCTCAACCTCTCCAGAGGCGGCGAGCGGCTGGCGCTCTCCGACACGAAGGGCAATTTCTACGTGGTGAAGAACGCCGCAGCGGTGAACATCACCAAAAAGGAGCAGACCTCGCCTAACGACAAGACCCGCGCACCCCAGACGGGCAACTTCGCCACGGCCTGGATCGACCACGGCCGCGCCCCCAAGCAGGCCGCCTACGAATATGCGGTCTACATCCAGCCCACGAACAAGGAGATCACGCGCCTGATCAAGAAAGACGGCTACGAAGTGCTGCGCCGGGACAACACGGCCCACGTCGTGAAGGACCTCGCCACGGGCATCACGGGCTACGTCTGCTTCGGGGAATACACGGGCCAGGGGCTTGTGCGCAAAGCGACCGGAGAGTCGATCGTCATGGAGCGCACCGACACGGACGGACAGGTCGTGATGAGCGTCTGCACGCCCGACCTCGGCCTCACGGAGAAGACCTACACCACGCGTCAGGAGAGCCGCCCCATCGAAAAAGAGGTGCTTTTGGACGGCGCATGGGAGCTTGCCGCACAATATCCCGGCGTGGAGGCCGTTTCCCACGACACCGGAACGCTGCTGAAGATAACCTGCCGCCACGGACAGCCCGTGGAGTTCCGGCTCAAGAAGAAATAACCATTTTCACCCACAACCTGATTTATTTATGAAAAAAGCACTTAAACGCATGGCCGCGGCAGCGCTGGTGACCCTATCGGTACTCCGGGGGGGGGACGCCTTTGCGCAGAACGCCGTGGACGGACGCGTGGTTGACGCCAACGGTGCACCGCTGGTGGGCGTAACCGTCCTGATCAAGGGGACGCAGTCGGGAACGGCCACGGGCGCCAACGGCAGCTACTCGATCAAGGCCCGGGAGGACCAGACGCTGGTCTTCTCCTATCTGGGCTACACGACCGTCGAGGAGTATGTCGGCAAACGCACGGCGATCAACGTCAAGATGACCGAAGAGGCGTCGCAGATCGGCGCCGTCGAGATCGTCAACATCGGCTACGGAACCACCACGCGGCGCGACCTCACCGGCTCGGTGGCCAAGGCCGACCTGGGAACGATGATGAAGGCCAACGTCACCAACTTCGACCAGGCGCTGGGCGGACGCATCGCCGGCGTGGTCGTCACCACGGGCGACGGCTCGCTGGGCGCCGAAGCCAATATCACCATCCGCGGAAACAACTCGCTCACGCAGAGCAACGCCCCGCTCTACATCATCGACGGATTCCCGTCCGAAGGGTCGTTCGCCGCGTCGATCAACCCCGCCGACATCGAGTCGATCGACGTGCTGAAAGACGCTTCGGCGACCGCCATCTACGGAGCGCGCGGAGCCAACGGCGTCATCGTGATCAACACCAAACGCGGCAACGAGGGCAAGCCCACGGTGAACTTCAGCGCCTCGTTCTCCCTGAACAAGATCGCCAACAAGGCCGACCTGATGGACTCCTACGAATTCGTCCGGCTTCAGAGCGAACTGATCAGCGAGGAGACGATGAACAAGAGCTATTTCAGCGAGGGACTGACGCTCGACGACTACCGCCACATCCCGGGCATCGACTGGCAGGACCAGCTCTACCGCACGGCTTTCCAGCAGAACTACAACGTCTCGCTCTCGGGCGGCAACAAGGAGGGGCTGCGCTACAACGTGGGCTTCTCGGCGCTCGACCAGGACGGCATCATCATCCGTTCGAACTTCCAGCGCTACCAGGGCAAGGCCAACTTCACGCTGCCCATCTCGAAAAAACTCACGCTGAACGCCAACGCCAACTATTCGCGCACGGCGACCAACGGCGTGACCCCCACCACGGCGCAGACCACCTCGTCGTCGTCGGGCTGGCTGATGTACTCGGTCTGGGGCTACCGCCCCGTAACGCCTCCCGGGCAGGACATCCTCGACTCGATGCTCGACGAAGCCGTAGACGGATCGAACGACTACCGCTTCAACCCGGTGAAGACCGCCAAGAACGAATACCGCAAGACGCTGGTGGACTACCTCAACGCCAACCTGGCGCTGACGTGGAAGATCACCCCCGACCTGACGTTCAAGACCACGGGCGGCTACGTCCTGAACAAACGCCGCCGCGAGGAGTTCAACGGCAGCGAGACCTACACGGGCTACGCCGGCTCGCCCAGCGGCAAGGGCGTCAACGGCGCCATCTACTGGACCGACCAGACGAGCTGGTCGAACGAAAACACGCTCAACTACAAGAAGCGCCTGGGGCGCAGCCACAACCTCGACCTGATGGCGGGACTCTCGCTCCAGGGGCAGAAGAACACCTACGACGGCGTTGCGTCGACGCAGATCACCTCCGAGGAGCTGGGCATCGCGGGCATCCACACGGGCAACTACCAGAAGGTCCAGAGCAACTACTACGACTGGCGGATGATGTCGGCCTTCCTGCGCGCCAACTACAATTTCCGCTACAAATACTACCTGACCTTCTCATTCCGCGCCGACGGCTCGTCGAAATTCCCCTCCGACAACCGCTGGGGCTACTTCCCCTCGGCCGGCCTTTCGTGGAACTTCAACCGCGAGAATCTGCTGAAGAAGAGCGAGTGGATGAGCAACGGCAAGTTGCGCCTCTCGTGGGGCCTGACGGGCAACAACCGCACGCAGACCCCTTACGACTTCTATTCGCAGATCACCGTCAACCCGGGTTCGGGCAACTCGCTCGACTATGTGTTCGGCGGCGAGCGCGTGCCGGGCTACTACGTCTCGAACATGGCCAACGAGCGGCTCAAGTGGGAGACCACCGAGCAGTGGAACGCGGGTCTCGACCTCGGGTTCTTCGAGGACCGCATCAAAGTGACGGCCGACTGGTACGACAAGGTGACGCGCGACCTGCTGCTCTACGCCCTGCTGCCCGCCTCGTCGGGCTTCGAGCAGGGGATGCTCAACATCGGCAAGATCCGCAACCGCGGCTTCGAGCTGACGCTCGAAACGGTGAACGTCAAGACCCGTCAGTTCCAGTGGTCCACGTCGTTCAACATCGCCTTCAACCGCAACCGGATTCTCGGGCTGGTCGACGGACAGAACACGCTCCAGAGTTCCGTATCGTGGGAGACGCGCTTCAACTCGCAGTTCCCCTACATCTCGCAGGTGGGCAAGCCCACGGGCATGATGTACGGCTTCATCTACGACGGGACCTACAAGGCCGAGGATTTCGACGACAAGGGCAACCTCGTCAGCGGCGTTCCCTCGTTCAAGGGCAACGCGATGCAGCCGGGCGACATGAAATACCGCGACATGAACGGCGACGGGGTCATCGACGACTACGACCGCACGATCATCGGCTGCGGACAGCCCCTCAACACGGGCGGCTTCGGCAACAACTTCAACTGGAAGAATTTCGACCTGAACATCTTCTTCGCGTGGAGCTACGGCAACGACGTGCTGAACGCCAACCGGCTGGTCTTCGAATCGGGATGGAGGAGCCAGACCAACCAGCTGGCCTCCTACGCCGACCGCTGGTCGCCGGAGAATCCCGCGTCGAACATTCCGCGCGTGAACGCCGTCGGCCGCGAGGAGTACTCGTCGCGCGTGATCGAGGACGGTTCGTTCCTGCGGCTGAAGAACGTCTCGCTGGGCTACACGCTGCCGAGCCGTTCGCTGCGCAAGGCGGGCATCAGCCAGATGCGCGTCTACGTCTCGGCCGACAACATCTGGACCCTGACGGGTTACAGCGGTCCCGACCCCGAGGTATCGACCCGCAACTCGGTGCTGACGCCCGGATTCGACTGGTCGGCATATCCCCGCGCATTCGGCTTCACGGCCGGCGTAAACCTCACATTCTAACGGTTTAAACGCAACATTACGCCATGAAAATCAAAAGCATATTGAAACTGGGAACGCTGGCGCTGCTCACCGCTGCCCTTCCGGCGTGCAGCTTCCTCGACACCGATCCGCAGATCATCCCCGACGACGGCTACTACAACAGCGAACAAAAGCTGATCTACGGTCTGGCGGGCGTCTACGGCGTGCTGAACAGCGAAGCGCTCTACGGCAACTACTACTCGCTGCAAATCGCCAACGCCGACGACCTCTGCTACTTCAACAACTACAACAACAGCGAATCGCGTCCCGACCGCTACAACCACAGCGCCGGCACGGCGGCGATCTACGACACCTGGTCGAAGCTCTACGAAGGCATCAAGAACGCCAACCGCTACATCGAGGCCGTCGAAAAGACGGAGATCGACCCCGAGAAACTTTCGGTGGACATCGGGCTTTACATCGCCGAAGCGCGGTTCCTGCGCGCCTACTACCACTTCCTGCTGGCGCAGGCGTGGGGCGATGTGCCCCTGCGCGTCAAGGCGACCACCTCGCCCAACCCCAACGACGTGCAGATGGCCGCAACGCCGCAGGAGCAGGTGCTCAAATGGTGCGCCGACGAGATCGAAGCCACGATTCCCGACCTCTACGAGCCCATCGACAACACCCCCTCGCGCGTCAGCCAGACCGTCGCCCAGGGCATTCTGGCCCGCGTCTATCTCTTCATGGCCGGCGAGAGCGTCAAGCAGATCGACGGACTGGATAAAAAGGAGATGTACCGCCGCGCCGCCTACTGGGCCAACGAGGTGATCGCCTCGCACAAGCACGACCTGAACGAGAGCTACGAGGAGATCTTCATCAACATGATCCGCGACCAGTACGACACGCAGTTCCACGAATCAATGTGGGAGGCCGAATTCCTCGGCGACCGCACCAGTGCGACCGACTGGACGAACGGCCGCATCGGCGACCTGATCGGTCTGCGGTCGCAGTCGGGAACGACCAACTACTCGGAGTGGGCCTGCAACTACTCCTACGGCTACTACAACGGCTCCTACACCCTCTGGCAGCTCTACTGGGAGAACGACCGCACGGCAGACGAAACGGCCAGCGCCACGGTCATCGACAAGCGGCTGACGTGGAACCTGCCGGGCTACAACTACCGCGGAATGAACAACCAGAAAATCTCGTACAAGAACAAGGCGGGCGAGACCGTGACGCGCTACTTGCAACAGACGCAGAGCATGTTCAAGACGCCGTGGGTCTACAACAACAATTTCGCCATGCCCGACATCGAGGGGCTGGACCAGACGATCGAGGACGCGTTTGACCCCGCCGATCTGGTTTACGACCCGACGGTGATGTGCGCCGTCCGCAACGCCGGCAAATGGCGCCGCGAGACGGTCTACGAGAAACAGATGTCGGCCAAGAGCCTCTACACGACGATCAACTTTCCGATCCTTCGCTACGCCGACGTGCTGCTGATGTACGCCGAGGCGATCAACGAATACGCCGGGGCGCCGGACGACCAGGCCAAGGAGGCCATCCGGGAAATCCGCAAACGCGCGGGCGTCAAGACCGACGAGAGCCTGCTGGGCGACTACCGTTCGTTCCGCGACCTGGTGCGCAACGAGCGCGGACGCGAACTGGCTTTCGAGGGGCTTCGCAAGTGGGACCTGATCCGCTGGGGCACGTTCGTCGAAAAGATGCACAACGCCGGGACCAACCAGCCGACGGAGAACAAGTACCGCAACGTCAGCTATACGAACTATGCGTCGGCGAACTACGCCAACGTGACGGCACGCCACATCTACCTCCCGATTCCGACCAAGGAGCTGGCGGTGAACCACGCGCTCCGACAGAACCCCTTATGGTAAAACGCTTAATTGCAGAGCATACGATGAATACGAAACGAATCACATACCTCGCGGCGACGCTGGCCCTCGCAACCGCGGCAGCCTCGTGCGAACACGAAGAGATCTACGAGCCGCTGGAGTTCTCGGTGCAGCTGGCGCCGACGAACACCTACCGCACGGGCGACCCGGTGGTCTTCAACTTCAGCGGCAACGCCGACTTCATCACCGTCTGGACGGGCGACACGGGACACGAGTACAAGCACCGCAACCGCACGAAGGTCGACATCGCCGACATCGAGTCGTGCGAACTGGAGATCGAGATCAGCCAGCAGTACGGCACGCTGAACAACCTCGTCCTGTTTGCGGGCAACAAATTCGCGGGGCTGAACGGCAGCGACGCCGCCACCGACCGCCCCGTGGTCGAAGCCATCGCGGCGAACGACTGCGCCGACTGGACCAAACTGGAGTTCACGCCGAACAACGCGAACAAGTTCGAAACCTACACCTACGACATCACCCGGTTCGCCGACCGTTTTTCGTGGGGCATGCACCTTTTCTATCCGGACCCCAAGACCACGATGCGCACCTATCGGATCAATCCGAAGATCACGGTCAAGTTCAAGGGCCACGACACGCAGGTCTACAACTACCCGGACATGGAATTCGTCCCCTTCTCGCTGGCTTCGCAGCACGCCGACAACCCCTATATCCATAATGTATCGGGCAACGGCAACCTGAAATTCCAGGGCCGGCCGGGAGCGAACAACACCGCCAATATCGTCTTCCAGGGCTTCAGCGCCGGAGCTTTCCCCGAGATCGACCAGTGGGCCTTCATGCAGCCCGTCGCGCTCAACACGATCTCGCCCGACACGGGCCTGAACATCAAGGGCGTGACCGACGACCTGCCGAGCTACTCGTACACCTACACCGAGCCGGGGACCTACACGGTGACCTTCATCGTCGCCGGCGGCAACTACCAGGGACAGTCGGCGCCCGCTCCCTACGAGGTGACGTTCACGGTGATCGACCCGATCGAATAACCCGTCCGAAAGTTTTCGCAAGCCCGCCCTTCAGCAAGAAAGGCGGGCTTTTTCACAATATCCGGTTGCATTTCTGCGTTTTTTCCAGTAACTTTGGAGGTGAAACTTAACCTTTAACAACCAAAACCGAAACAACCTCATCGTATGAAGGCTGAATTACAGGAAATAGCGTCGCAGTTCGCGCTGGAAGGCGCTATCACGGCAATCGACTCGCTGGGCGAGGGATTCATCAACGACACGTTCATCGTCCGCACGGCGGGCGATGCGCCGGATTACATCCTCCAGCGCAAAAACAAGAGCATCTTTCCCGACGTTCCGGCCATGATGGAGAACATCCGCAAAGTGACGGATTATATCCGCCGCCGCGTCGCAGCCGCCGGGGGCGACCCCAGACGCGAGGCGATGACCGTGGTTGCGACCCGCGACGGAAAGCTCTATCACGTGGACGCACAGGGCGAATATTGGGCCGTTTCGGTTTTCATCAGCGACACGATCGCCTACAACAAGGCCGACTCCCCGGAACTGGCCCGCAAGGGCGGCGAGGGCATCGGCAAGTTCCAGGCCCAGCTGGCGGACTTCACCGAGCCGCTGGCCGAGACGATCAAGGGCTTCCACAACATCCGCCACCGCTTCGTGCAGTGGGACGAGGCGCTGCGCCGCGACGCCGCAGGCCGCGTGAAAGACCTTGCGGAGGAGATCGGCTGGATCGAATCGCGCCGCGACGAGATGCTCTCGTTCTGGTCGAAGGTCGAGGACGGCACGATCCCCACGCGCGTGACCCACAACGACACGAAAATCAACAACATCCTCTTCAACAAGCAGGGCGAGGTGCTGTGCGCCATCGACCTCGACACGGTGATGAACTCCACGTCGCTCAACGATTTCGGCGACGCCATCCGCTCCTACGCCAACACGGGCGACGAGGACGACCGCGACCTTTCGCGCGTGGGCATGTCCCTCGAAATGTTCCGCGCCTATACCGAAGGCTATCTGTCGCAGCGGGCCGGACAGCTCAACCAGGCCGAAATCGACCACCTGGCATTCTCGGCCCGTTACATCACCTTCGAGCAGGTGCTGCGTTTTTTGATGGACTACATCGACGGCGACACCTATTACAAAACGAAATACCCCGAGCACAACCTCGTGCGCACCCGCGCCCAGTACAAACTGTTGCAAAGCATGGAAGAGCAGTACGGCACGATGTGCGAAATCGTACGGGAAACCGTCGCCAAATACAAATAAGGAATGGAAATTCGCAAGATAGCAGGCATCGCGCCCGACGACCGGGCCGCCGTGGACGAGGCATTCGCCGGAATCGAGCCGCTGCCGGTGGCGTGCTGCAACTGGCCCGCGGAATTTCCCTACGCCCCGGAAGTCAGCTTCCGGATGTTCCATACGGGCGACTGGCTGATGCTGCGCTTCGACGTTGCCGAACGTTACACGGCGGCGCTCGTCACGGAGGACAACGGCGAGGTGTGGACCGACTCGTGCGCGGAGTTCTTCATCGCACCCGACACAGGGATGTACTACAATTTCGAAACCACCTGCATCGGACGGATGCTGCTCGGGGCGCGCAAATCCCGGACCGAGGCCGAGCACGCCTCGCCCGAGGTGCTGGCGGGCGTGAAACGCTACACGACGCTTCCCTGCGGCGAGCCTTTCGCCGAGCGCGAGGGCGACAACCGCTGGTCGCTCACGCTGGCCATCCCCCCGCAGGCGCTTTTCCGCCATGCGCTGACCGACTGGAGCGGTCTCAAGGCCCGCATGAACCTCTACAAATGCGGCGACAAACTCTCGCACCCCCATTTCCTCTCGTGGCGGCCGATCCGGACGGAGAAACCCGATTTCCACCGTCCCGAGTTTTTCGGGGAGGTGACGTTCGAGAAGTGAAAAAGTGAAAAGCTGAAAGCCAAGAGACAATCCGGTCGCGATGCGACAACTGCGGGCAACAGGCGAGCGCAATCGCTTGCGAATTGCCGAGCCGCCACAGCAGTCAAGGCACGTGTTTTTGCGCCTTAAGTCCCCTCCCGAGGGAGGGATTTGGGGTGGGGTCAGACTTGTAAACGACGCCAACGGCGGCGACAACACGATCGGCAGCAAACCGACAGAGAGAAAGATTAACAAATTACATAAACGTATGAACAACAAGTATTCACTTCCCAAAGACGGCGGCCTGATTTCCGAATCGGCTCCGCGCGACATCATCCATCGTTACGAGAAGATCCACACCAAGGTCTACGAAAACGAGTACGAAGGCGTGCAGTACGTCGCCGACAACATCGTCAAGGCGATCCGCATGTACAACGAAATCCACTGCTCGAACGAGGTCTACGAGGAGTCGCAGCCCTTCGTGCTGGGCCTCACGACGGGCCGCACGCCGCTGGGTCTCTACCGGGAACTGGTGAAACGCCACCACGAAGGGCAGATCAGCTTCCGGAACGTCGCCGTTTACAGCCTCGACGAGTTCTACCCGATCCGGTCGACCGAACAGCAGAGCCGCAACTACCGCATCCACGAGGAGTTCCTCAACCACATCGACATCCTGCCCGAGAACGTGCACATCCCCGACGGTACGGTTCCCGAGGACCGCGTTTCGGAATACTGCGCTTCGTACGACCACTCGGTACGGCGCATCGACCTGATGATCATTGGCGTCGGCGAGGACGGGCAGATCGGCTTCAACGAGCCGGGGTCCTACTCCCGTTCGCGCACGCGGCTGGTGCAGCTGACCTACAACACCCGCAAAATCCAGTCGGGCGCTTTCTTCGGGCTGGAGAACACGCCCAAGATGGCGGTCACGATGGGCATCGATACGATCATGCGCGCCAACCGCATCATCCTGATGGCCTGGGGCGAGGAGAAGGCCCACATCGTGCAGCGGGTCGTCGAGGGCGAGATCACGGATCAGGTTCCCGCCTCGTACCTCCAGGCGCACCAGAATATCGAGGTGGTGATCGACGAGAATGCCGCGCAGCTGCTCACCCGCGAGCAGACGCCGTGGATGGTGGGTCCCTGCGAATGGACGCCGAAATTCGTCCGCAAGGCCGTGGTATGGCTCTGCGGCGTGGTGAAGAAGCCCATCCTGAAACTCACCTATAAGGATTACATCGAAAACTCGCTGGGCGAACTGCTCGAACAGGGCCACGCCTACGACCAGATCAACATCGACGTCTTCAACGACCTCCAGCACACCATCACGGGCTGGCCGGGCGGCAAGCCCAACGCCGACGA
>CDZU01020359.1_pt1 | contig 21826 bp, 18 predicted proteins | sample 557441 | NCBI WGS metagenome assembly CDZU01 (sample SAMEA3182114, study PRJEB8094) | gut metagenome | biome: human; feature: gut; material: Stool; isolation source: human stools | place: Canada | collected 2013-06-10
CACATGTGGCGCGTCATCAACCAGTACATGGCCACCTACAACGGCCCGGCCCCGTCCTGCATGATGGATGTGCCCACCTCCCCCATCACCGGCACCAAGTTCACCAACGCGGCTGCCACCAAGATGGTGCACATCACCGAGTTCACGGCCGACCTGATCAAGCACAACAAGCTGAACCTGGATCCCAGCCGTAACGACCATATCATCACCACCTTCCACGACTCCTGTAACCCCGCTCGCGGTATGGGTCTGCTGGAAGAACCCCGTTACGTGCTCAAGGCCGTGTGCAACAACTTCGTGGAAATGCCCGAGAACACCATCCGTGAGCAGACCTTCTGCTGCGGCGCCGGTTCCGGTCTGAACACCGAAGAAATCATGGAACTGCGCATGCGTTCCGGTATGCCTCGTGGCAACGCCCTGCGCTATGTGCAGGAAAAGTACGGCGTCAACCACATGGCCTGCGTCTGCGCCATCGACCGCGCCACCCTGCCGCCCCTGGCCGACTACTGGGCCCCCGGCGTGACCGTGAGCGGCGTGCACGAACTGGTGGCCAATGCCCTGGTCATGAAGGGCGAATGCAAGCGCACCATGGACCTGCGTCAGGAAGACCTGCCCAATGTGACCGCCGAGGCCGAGGAGGAATAACAACATGTACAACGCCAAAGCTGTCATTCTCGGGATCCTCGTTTTCGCGGTCCTGTTCTCCACCCCCTTCTGGGCCAACTTCGGCGGTACCAAGGACTACAAGCGTCCTGCCATCGTCCTGCCCCAGAATGAAAAGGAATGCGTGGAACCCGTCGAGTTCATGCGCGCCGAGCACATGTACCTGCTCAACGAATGGCGCGATCAGGCCCTGCGCTATGAGAACCGCACCTATGTGTCGTCCACCGGTAAAAAGTGGACCATCAGCCTGCAGAACACCTGCCTGAAGTGCCACAGCAACTACGAAGAGTTCTGCGACAAGTGCCATGTGTCCAACAGCGTCGATCCTTACTGCTGGACCTGCCACATTCTTCCCAAGGGGAACAAGTAATGAACAAAAGCAGAAGATCCTTTCTGAAGGTGGCGGGCCTCTCGGTCTTTGCCCTGAGCAGCGGCCTGGCCACCATGGCCGGCTCTGCCCAGGCCGGTGCGCGCATCGGCTCCTATGAACCCAACGCCAAGGCCCTGAAGGCCAAGCGCTGGGCCATGGTCATCGACACCCGCGCCTTCAAGAACGCCAAGGAATACGCTCCCATCATCGAAGCCTGCCACAAGGCCCACAACGTGCCCACCATGGAAGGCCATCAGGACATCAAGTGGATGTGGCTCGAAAAGTTCGACCACGCCTTCCCCGACGACCTGAACGAACACCTGACCTCCCGTGTGAAGGATGCCAGCTATCCCCTGCTGTGCAACCACTGCACCAACCCGCCGTGCGTGCGCGTGTGCCCCACCCAGGCCACCTATCAGATGGAAGACGGCATCATCGCCATGGACTACCATCGCTGCATCGGCTGCCGTTTCTGCATGGCCGGCTGTCCCTTCGGCGCCCGCTCCTTCAACTTTGTGGATCCCCGCAAGTACCTGAGCGATCCCGTGCCGAACCCCGCCTACCCCACCCGCATGATCGGTGTGGTGGAAAAATGCACCTTCTGCGCCGAGCGCCTGGCCGTGGGCCAGATGCCCGCCTGCGTGGAAGCTGCCGGCGGCCGCATCCTCTTCGGCGATCTCAACGATCCCAAGTCCGATGTGTGCAAGGCCCTCGCCTCCAACTACAGCATTCGCCGCAAGCCCAATCTGGGCACCCAGCCCGGCGTTTACTACCTCATCTAGGGAGAACAGGCCATGCTTGAAAAATTGCTTACCGGTCCCAAGACCTACTACCTGTGGCTGCTCTTCCTGCTCGCAGTCATCGCCGGTTGCGGCCTGGTCTACCTGCAGCAGCTGCAGGAAGGCCTCTCCATCACCGGCATGAGCCGCGATGTCTCGTGGGGCCTCTACATCTCGCAGTTCACCTATCTTGTGGGTGTGGCCGCCTCCGCCGTCATGCTGGTGCTGCCCGCCTACTTCCACCACTACAAGAAGTTCAAGCGCATGATCATCTTCGGTGAATTCATGGCCATCTCGGCCGTGGTCATGTGCGCCCTCTTCATCGTGGTGGACCTAGGCCAGCCCCAGCGCATGATGAACGTGCTGCTGCATCCCACGCCCAATTCGGTCATGTTCTATGACATGATCGTGCTCATCGGCTACCTGACCCTCAACGCCGTCATCGGCTGGGTCACCCTGGAAGCCGAGCGCCATGACGTGGAACCGCCCAAGTGGATCAAGCCCCTGATCTACCTCTCGATCCTGTGGGCCTTCTCCATCCACACCGTGACCGCCTTCCTGTACGCCGGCATCCCCGGCCGCCATTACTGGCTGACCGCCATCATGGCCGCCCGCTTCCTGTCCTCGGCGTTCTGCTCCGGTCCCGCCATCCTGCTGCTGCTGATCTTCATCGTGCGCCGCCTCACCGGCTTCGATCCCGGCCGCGACGCCATCAAGACCCTGACGACCATCATCACCTATGCCATGTGCATCAACGTGTTCTTCTACCTGCTGGAAGTCTTCACCGCGTTCTACAGTGGCATCCCCGGTCATCAGCATCCCCTGGTCTTCCTGTTCGCTGGTCATGAAGGCCACGTTTCCTGGGTGACCAACTGGATGTGGGCCGCTGTGGTCATGGCCGCCGCTTCCCTGATCATCCTGATCCCGCCGCAGTGGCGTACCGGCCCCCTGCTGCCCCTGGCTCTGGTGCTGCTGGTTGCCGCTTCCTGGATCGACAAGGGTCTCGGCCTGCTCATCGGTGGTTTCACTCCCAACATGTTTGAGACCGTCACCGAATACGCCCCCACCGGCCGTGAGATCATCGTGGCCCTGGGCGTGTACGCCGTGGGCGCCCTGGTGCTCTCCCTGCTCTGGAAGATCGCCCTGGGCGTGAAGCGCGAAACCGGTCACTTCAGCGACTAGTTTCACGATCCCGCACTCCAAAGGCCCCGTGCTCGCACGGGGCCTTTTTGTTCTTTCATCGCTCCCCGCAGGGAACAGGGCTCGTGCCTGTCGCATGTACTGGTTGCAGGGACGCTGTGGAAGAGACAGGGGGGAACAGCCCTTTGTATGGCGCGAAGCCGGAAGACCTTCCCGGCCCGGCTCCATACCGTCCCTGCACGGCATGGGCAGCGACAGCTGTCCCCAAGACTTCTGGCGGGAGGACCTGGCCCCTAGCCCTCGGTGCTGCGGTACTCGTGGGCCGAGGCCACCACGCGCTTGAGCAGGGCCTGCAGGGTGTGCTTCTCGTCCTCCGTCAGCGGGCTGGTCACCGAAGCGTCCCAGCCCCGGATGATCTCCAGCACGTGCGGGTACACGTCCAGGGCCTTCTGCGTCGGAAAGACGGCGGCCGTGCGCTTGTCCTGCGGGTTGACCTCACGCCGGATGAAGCCGAGCTTCTCCAGATGGGCCAGGGCACGGGTGACGTTGCTCTTGTTGATGTGGATGATGTCCGGCAGCTTGTCCTGGGTCAGGCCGGGCTGGCGGCAGATGTTCAGGATGAAAAGATACTGGCTGCCGCTGAGACCGTACGAAGCAAGACGCTTGTTCAGGTACATGAGGTAATGCCGGTTGGCCAGCGCGATCCACTTATAGGTCAGTTCCACAACAGCTCCAGAAAAATGATGTAGGTCGCATACGTCGTTTTTTCATAGTCAGCCTTGCAGCGCCTTGCAAGGGCAAAAGCGCTCCGTCCGCCGGACAGGTTTTCTGCTTGACAAGGGAAAGCACCCGGACGTATATCGTTGCATACGCAACGGTATGGCGATATTTCGCCCAGGAATCCCTATGCCCACCCACCACAGATCCCGGCCCCGGACACAGGACCGCAGCACCGCCAGCACCGGCGAAGCCCTGCGCTCCATTTTCAACCGCAACTTCAATGTGGTCGCCTGCATCAACCTGCTGGTCATGACGGCCTACTACCTGATGTTCGTCACCAGCACGGCCTACGCGCGGGCCACCTACGGCGCCAGCCTCAGCAGCGCCGGGCTCACCGCGGGCATCATGGTCATCGGCTGCCTCATCGGCCGTTTCCTGACCGGCAACCTGCTTTCCCTGTGCGGCTGCCGTGCCATCCTTTTTGCCGGGCTGCTGCTCTATTCGGCCAGCATCGCGGCCTTTTTCTGGGTCCCCAACCTGGCCCTGCTCTTCGTGCAACGCCTGTGCATGGGTATGGGCGTGGGCATCATGGGCACGGCCACCGGTACCATCGTGGCCTATGTGGTGCCCCACCAGCATCACGGGCTGGGCATCAGCCTGTTCAGCATGAGCACGGCCTTCGCGCTGGCCCTGGGGCCCTTCCTGGGCATCCTCATCTCCCAGTATTTCAGCTACACCATCCTGGCACAGACCTGCCTGGGCATCGGCCTGACCTGCATCGCCATCTTCTTCGGCCTGCACGACCTGCCGGAGATGCGCCACCGCCACCGGCCCTTCCTTGAGCTCAACAGCTACATCGACCCGCGTGTGGTGCGTTTTTCGCTGGTGGCGCTCATCACCTGCCTGAGCTACGGCTGCATCCAGGCCTTCATGACCTCCTATGCGGCGGAACGCGGCCTGACCGGCGCGGCCAGCCTTTTCTTCCTGCTCTACGCCCTGGCCGCCCTGGTGACCCGGCCCCTGACCGGTCGCCTGTTCGACCTGCGCGGCGAGAACATCATCTTCTACCCGGCCCTGCTGCTGACGGCCCTTTCCCTGACCATGATGGCCCACGCCAGCAGCAGCTGGGTCCTGCTGGCCGCGGGGCTGATCCTGGGCATGGGCTTCGGCAACTTCCAGTCCGCCGGACAGGCGGTCTCGCTCTCGCTGGTGTCCAAGGCCCGCTTTGCCCAGGCCACCACGACCTTTTTCATCTTCTTCGACCTGGGCATCGGTCTGGGGCCCTACCTGTTCGGCTTCATGATCCCCGCCGCAGGCTATGACGGCATGTACCAGACCCTGGCCTTCGTGGTCCTCGGCGCGGTGCTGCTGTACTACGTCCTCCACGGCCGCCGCGTGGCGGCCGCATAGATATCTCCTTCCCCAGAGAGACGGCATTGTCATTCTCCCGGACAATGCCAAAACGCCGGGTCCCCCCCGGCGTTTCTGTTTTTTGGGCGGCCACGTCGCCGCTATGTCCTCTGCGGAGCAAAGGCAGGATGCCGCCCCCCTGTTGTGACGGCAAGGATGCGAGGCCGTCGGAAGGCCATGCGTCAGGCTGTTTGCCCTGTCCCGGCGCCCCCGGCCCGCAGGCGGCGCAGATGCAGGAGCGGATACGGCTGCCCCGCCCCGTCCAGCGGGGAACGCCCCACCACCTCGAAGCCCCGGCGGGCATAAAATATCCGGGCCGCCGTGTTCTGTTCATTGACGTCCAGCAAAATCTCGGGATGGCGGCTGCCGAAATCCTCCAGCAGGGCCGTACCGATGCCCCTGCCCCGCAGGCCCGGCTCCACGAAGAGCATCTCAACCCGCTGCTCCACGCTGCCCAGAAAGCCCGCCGGCAAGCGCCCCTGAGGGGGACGGGGCACGGCCACCGTGCCCGTCGGGAAATGGCCTTCTCCTGCCCCCGGCGCATGGTCGCTCCCGTCGTCTTCAGCGGGCGCGACCTCCAGCCAGGCCAGACGTACGCGCTCCATGGCCGGAAGATAGACGCCCGGCAAGGCAGCCCCGATGGCCCGCAGATAGTCCTCCGCCACGAAGCCGTGCGTGGCCCGCACGTTGCGCCACCACAGGCACAGCAGATACGGCCAGTCCGCAGGACCGGCATCGCTGAAGGTCAGTCGTTCCATCCTCTATTCCTTGCAGGGACAGCACCCGCAGGGGGCCCCAGACCTGTACGCCGCAGGTGCCCCCGGATGCGTCCGCAGGCAGTGCCCGACGGCAGGCAAGGCGCATCCGGCCGGGCTTCTGACGGGGACAGCAGTGCCATCGTCTCCGGGCTCCAAGGCGCGATACGGCTGCCCATCGCAAGGGAGCGTCCGCAAGCGCCTCAGACCGTCCCGGTTCCGTCAGTAATTCATCTTCCACTGGACACCGGCGCTGGTGTTGTCCTGCTCCGTGCGGATGCCCGCCTTGCTGTGCGGGGTCAGTTCCAGTTCCATGATGACGGCGGTGCTGTCCGGCTCCAGGCCCTGTTCCACGCCGAGATAGATCTTCTCGCCGATGAACTTGCCCACTTCCAGGCTGCTTTCTTCATCACCGCTCTCCTTGTCCGTGGCGGAATTGACGCGCAGCACGTCCACGCCCAGCACCGCACGGCCCAGATCCAGAACGCCCAGGCCGCCGGAGCCGAACCCGGCCAGACGTGCCACGGCGGCGGCCAGACGCAGGCTTTCGAAACGGCCCAGTTCGCTGGAGCCGCGACCGAACATGACCCGCGAGATGATCTCTTCCTGCGGCAGGGACGGCGTGCTGGTCAGTTCCAGCTTCATGCGCCGCACGGAGCCGCTGACGCGCACATCGGCCGTGATATCCGGTACTTCGTAGCGCAGGGTCACGTCCAGCAGGGGGTTGGAGACCGCCCCGCCGTTGAAAGAGATGGTGCTGGGCCGCAGGGTGAAGATCTTGGAGAGCAGGTCGAACTGCCCCCGCACCGAGCGCACGCTGCCGATGACCAGCGGATCGTTGAGGGCCCCGCGCACGCGCAGACCGGCCTGCCATTCGCTCTCCAGCCCGTGGCCGTTGACCGCGATATGCCCGGGCGCCCGGACGCTCACGTCCAGGGAACCGTGTCCTTCCTTCTTTTCCGTGACCGGTTCCGGGGCTTCGCTGGTGCCTTCCACGGGCAGGGTGGTCACGCTGCTGCCGGTAAGGCGGTTGAGATTGACCAGGGCCTCGTCGATGGTGATGTCCGCCGCCACCTGGGGCGCCATGAGCGTGCCCTTGACCGAGGCCGTGCCCGACAGGGTCGCCTGGATGTCCGCGCGCCGCAGGGGGCGCAGACGCTTCATGGCGGCATCCAGATCGAGCCTGCCGCCTTCGGGATGCAGACTGCCCGCGGCCGTCACCAGGCCGCCGCGCCCGTCGCTCATGGAGGCCTCCACACGCACGGGCTCCAGCTTCAGGCCCTTGCCGCTGCCCGCCGTCACCGAGGCCTTGATGTCCGTCAGCAGGATGCCCAGGGCCAGGTCCTCATACCGTCCGCCCGCGACCTCCAGCCGCCCCTTGGCCGTAGGCACGGCAAGGCTGCCGGCCAGAGCCAGATGCATGTCCAGCCGTCCGGTCACGCGGCGGTCGGCCACCGGCACCAGACGCCAGAGCGGGGCAAGGTCGCCCTGCCAGTCCAGACGCCCGGAAAGCGGGGCCGTCATGTCCGGCAGGGGCAGGCCGTTGGCGGAAAAATGCAGGGGCAGACGGACTTCCAGACCGGCCTGCTCCGCTCCCAGGGCCTGCCGGATGGAGGGAGGCAGTTCCAGCCGTGTGTCCAGACGTCCTTTGCCGTTGTTGCCGCCCAGCTTGCCCGTCAGGGCCAGATCCAGCGGCGGCAGGGAGCTTTGCGGGACTTCCAGTCGCCGCACGTCCAGCCGGAAGGTCCCGGCAGGGGCCGCGGGACTGCCGTGCAGGCGGCTCTGGAAAGCCAGCGCGGCCGAAGGCAGGCCCGGCACCACCGCCCGCCACGGGGCAAGATCCATACTGTTCAGCGTCAGGCGCACATCCATGGCCGCGGGCTTCAGGCTGGCCGTGGCCCGTACCCGCCCCGCAGGCGCGATGCGGGCATCCAGACCGCGCAGGGAAAGACCGTCCTTGTCCAGCACCAGGGCCGTCCCTGTCTGCAGGCGCAGGCCCACGCCCTGCTTGAGATGCAGGTCACACACGGGGATCTCCAGCCTGTCGCCCTGCCAGCGGAGGCGCAGCTTGGCCCGAATGTCTCCGGCGCAGGCCAGTTCCGCCTCCAGCGGGGTCGTCAGTTCGCCCTTCAGGCCCACGAGCACCCGCTCCAGCCGCAGACCGGCCGCATGGAGCTGGCGCACGTCCAGACGCTGTTCCAGCTTTCCCCGGCCGAAAATATCGTCGATGCGCAGATGCTGGTGCAGCTCGCGCAGCAGCAGACGCTCGCCTCCCCTGTCGTGCAGGCGGAGGAAGCCCACGGCGGCATCCAGGCTGAACCACTGTTGCCAGTCCTGGCTGCACAGGAAGGCCGGATCGGCCAGCCCGGCCACAGCCGCCAGCGGAAGTTCTTCGGCTTTGTCCGGGGCACACGGCAGACCGCCCGCACGCAGCATCAGACGGACAGGCCGGTCATCCTTCTTTTCCAGGCGCAGGCCCGGCGACCAGTAGTCCAGCACCCGGCCCAGCGCGGCCCAGTCTTCTATCTCGCCGTACAGCGAGGCCCACAAACGCGGCCTTGTCCCGGGATCGGGGAACAGCTGTGCCAGCAGCCGCGCAGGGACAAAATCGCTGCCCACGATGGCCGGGGCCGGAGGGACGGGGGCTGCGGCGGCATCCGCAGCAGAGGCAGGAACAGGGGCCGCCGGAAGGGCCGTTGCGGGCTGTCCGGCCGCATCCACAGGAGCCGGGAGCGTCCCGGCCTCTCCCACCACAGGGAGCGGGGCCTGCTTTTCCGCCGAAGCAGAAGGAACGGCAGGCATCTCCTGCGGGGCATCGGGCAGCAGGGCCAGCAGGGCCCCATCCAGACGGGCACCGGCGCCGTGCAGCTCCAGCTGCGGCAGGCCCAGCAGCCAGGCCGCGCCGTCATGCCCGGCCCGCAGGCGCAATTTCGTGGAGATATGGTCTTTTCCGGTGCGCATCTGCAGGGAGAGCGGCAGTTCCACCTTGCCTTTGGCAGCCAGCTGCGGCCACGGCAAAGCCTCTCCGCCTGCCAGCAGGGAGAGATCGTTGACGGCATGCCCGCCCAGATCCAGCGTGGCGCAGGCCAGTTCCAGACGGGGCTCGGGCGCACCGGGACTGCCCTTCACGCCGATGTCCAGACGCAGGGCGTCGCCCAGGGGTGCCAGCAGGGCCCGCGCCTGGGGCAGCAGGGCCGCCGCATCCGCAGCAGAAGACACGGCAAGCGAGCAATCCAGCGCCAGCGGCGAGGCCAGCACATCCGCAGCGGTCGCAAGCTCCAGCGTCCCCTGACCGCGCAGCCGCACGGCCCCGGCATCCGCCTGCAGGCTCTCCAGCGCCAGCACGGGACGCTCACCGGGCTGCAGGGCCAGTTCCACCCGCAGGGACGACGCCTGCCCGGGCGTCAAAAGCAGAGCCAGCGGCGCGGGCAGCCACCGTCCTGCCGCTTCCGTCAGGAGGGGGGCCGTATCCGTGCTTTTTTCCTGCGCAGGAACAGGACCGGCTTCTTGTGCCGGGGCCGCCGCCGGAGTCATCCCGGGCGCTGTCACACCGGATCCGGGAGCGGGCACAGCGGCGGAAGGCGTCTCCTCAGTGGCCGGAGCAGCGGCTGCCGCTGCGGACGCCAGCTGCCACGAGGCCTGGAGACCGGCCCGGGCCGTGGTCCCGCTCAGGGAAAAATCAGCTTCGGCTGTCAGGCGCAGCGAGACCTCCAGCCCCTCACCGACGCGGAGAGCACTTTCCACGGCGGCCACAGCCACGGACAGGGGCGGCGCCGGGGGAGCCCCGGGCGTCATCGCCTCTTGTGCGGGGGCAAACGCAGCGACGGCAGGGGCCGGAGGCGTCTGACCATCCGCAGGCACACTCCCCGCTCCGGCCGAAGCAGCCGCGTCCTGCGCTGCCTGCCCGGAGGCATCCACCAGCGTGCCGGACGGACTGCCGTCCAGCACGGCCGAGCCCAGCCACAGGCCATCCAGCGCCACTTCACGCACATGCAGGGAAGGCAGCCAGCCCGGCAGGGAGGCCGTAATGTCCAGCGCGCTCCTCAGGGCCGTCTCCACCCCGGCCAGCGTCTCGGCCAGCGGCGGGGAGGGCTCGTCGGGGGAAGGAGGCAGCTGGGGCAGGCGATACAAAGAGGGGTGTTCCAAGCGCAGGTCGAGCGAGATGCCGGGCGGGAAGACGGACAGGCCCACGTCCACACGCGCCCGGGGCACATCCAGCCAGAGGCCCCCGGCATCACGCAGGCGCAGGGCGCATTCCATCTCCAGCGGCAGGGCCCCCTCCAGACGGATCAGCTCCAGGGAAAGGCCCTGTTCGGCCAGGGGCGGAGCCAGCAGGGCGTCGGCTTCCTGCCGCAGCCAGTCCTGTCCGCCGGGCGTACGCAGCCACCAGACCGCTCCGGCCCCGGCCAGCAACGTCAGGAGCACGAACAGCAGCAGGCACGGCAGGACACGGCGCCGGAAAAAGCTCCTGCGCACGGGCGCTGCCCCTTCCGAGGGAGCAGGGCCCGACGGACGGCCGTCAGGGACAACAGGGGGAGTTCCGGATTCGCTGGCCATCAGAAGCTCTGTCCTATGCTGATATAGAGTTGCAGGGGGGGATCACCGTCCACGGGATTGAGGGGCGTGGCTACGTCCAGACGCACCGGGCCGATGGGCGTGTAGTAGCGCAGGCCCAGGCCCGCGCCCCAGCGCATGTCGCCGAAGATCTGCGGCAGGGCGTCCTCGTAGACCATGCCGCCGTCCAGGAAGGGCACGATGCCGATCTCGTCGGTGATCTTGTAGCGGGCCTCAAGATTGACGATCTGGTAGGAACGGCCGCCGCTGGGGTCGCCCTTGTCGTTGCGCGGGCCGATGGCCTGATAGGAATAGCCGCGTACCGAACCGGCACCACCGGCGTAATAGCGCAGCGTGCTGGGCAGGTTGTTCATCTCGGCCCCGGCCATGCTGCCGCCGCGCACACGGGCCGCCAGCACGAGCTTGTCGTCGATGACGCCCTTGTTCGGGCCCTTGCGGAAGGGCGCGTAGTAGAACATGCCTTCCACTTCCGTGCCCAGGGCCGTGAAGAAGCCGTCGTAATAGCCGAAGATGGGTTTGGAATTGATCTCCAGTACCGAGCCGCGCTTGGGATTGATCTTGTTGTTGCGGCTGTCGCGCACGATACGCAGATGCGGGCCCACGAAACTGTAGGGCTCGTTGGTACGGTCGTTCTCGGTGAGGGTGCCGCTGTCGGAAGAGGCGCCCACCCCCACCCACCAGTAGGGGCTCAGGCGGCGCTCGATACCGGCGCCCACGCGCAGACCGCGCCGGTCGTAAGCATCGGTGAATTCCTGCAACAGGGAGGCTTCGCCCACCAGCTTCTGGTCGCGATCCAGAAAGGCTGGTTTTTCGAACGACGCCTTCAGCCCCTGCTTTTCGGGCGTGATGGGCAGGGAGACCACCAGCTTTTCCCCGTTGCCGAAGAAGTTGCGGTGTTCCCACTCCCCTTCCACGCCGATACCGGAATCGGTCTCATAGCGGGCAGCGGCGCTGACCGAGCGCGGCGGGCCTTCACGCACCACCAGCTGCACGGGCAGGACCACCATGCCGTCCTTGCGCGGCGAGGGCACGTCCTTGATGTTGCGCTGGCGTACCATGCTGAACAGGCCCAGGCCGCGGAGCTCGTCCACATAGTCCTGCACCCGGCTCTCGTTCCAGGGCTCCGTCCCGGCCTTCCAGGGGGCGCGTTCGCGGATGTAGGTCGTGCTGACGTCCTTGTTGCCCTCCACCATGATCTCGCCCAGCAGGGCCGGAGGACCGGTATCCACCACGATCTCGGCATTGAGGGTCCGGGCCGCGCGGTCGAGGAAATAGCGCTGGCTGCTCACCTGGGCCAGCGGATAGCCACGGCGGCGCAGGCGTTCGGGCAATTTTTCCACGGCTTCCAGCATCTGGTCGGCCGTGACGGGTTCACCGGGGGTGACCCCGCGCAGGGTATCGGGAAAACGCGGGGGCGGGGTCGCTTCGCGGGCCTCGTCGCCCCACAGGGCCCCCAGACCGCTGTACGGCGCCCGCCGCTTGCCGTGCTTGAGGGCCGCGGGCACCACGGGGACAGGCTCATAGCGCACCGAAGCCCGGCCCAGCACATAGCGGGGGCCCGGCGTCAGATGCAGGCGCACCGTGACCGGCTTGGTCGTGCTGTCCATCTGGAAGGTCGCCGTACCGTCATAATAGCCCTGGGAATGCAGCAGCTTGACCGCCGTCTCCACATCGCCCCGGGCCCGGCGCTCCAGGGCCAGCAGGCTGTCCGGCGGGTCGGAGCGCAACTGCTCCAGCTGGCTCAGGTCCCGCATCTTGTCCGACAGGCCGCTGTTCCCCTTGGGGGCAGACGGCGCGGCTCCCGTCCCTTCACGGTGGGGGGCATCCGCCTGCGGGGCTGCCGGTCCGGCCTCGTCGCCCTCCTCCGGGCTGCCGCCCAGGGACACGCCCTCGGATTCCCCGTCAGGATCCGTGGCCGCGGCGCGTTTCTCGTCCGCCGTGGCGCGGCGCTCCCCGTCCACTTCGATGGACAGCTTGTACGGGATTCGCTCGCCCTGAGCGGCGGGCATCTTGGTCCCGCCGTCATCACATAGTTCTCCGGCGGCATCGCCGAACAACAGGCCGCAGCCCCCCAGCAAGAGGCAGGCCATGAGCAAAAAAGAAAAAAGGATATATGTTCGGCGCATAATAATCCCATAGCCGCAGAGAGACAGCTTGGCAAGACAAATCCCCTTTGTTACCATGAGCTTATTCAGTTCTTTTTTCAGGAGTCTCCCATGTCGTATGATCTCTGCCTCCATGTGGACGCCAATGATCCCGCTGTGCTGGCCTTTGCTTTCGTCAATGCCCGCAACTATATGAACGGCCTGCCCGGCAAGGAATTCGAGCTGGTGCTGGTGGCCAACGGCCCGGCCGTCAAACTGTTCGTGCCTGCCCAGGCCGAGCTGCAGAAGACCGCCGAGGAGCTCATGGCCCGCGGCCTCAAGCTGCGTCTGTGCAAGAACGCCCTGGATGCCAACAAGATGACCGCCGCCGACCTCTGGCCCGGTTGCGAAGTGGTGCCCGCCGGCCTGGTGGAGATCGTGGAGCTGCAGAACAAGGGCTTCGCCTACATCAGACCGTAATCCCATGTTTGCCCGCTGCCCGCAGTGTTGACGGGCAGCGGGAAGCGCCCGGGGCGTGCCGCCCTGCCGCGGAGCTGGTCACGGGCGGCCTGCCCGGCAGAAAGACCTGCGGCGATGCCGGCCGCTTACGGGCAAACTTTCCGGCAGGAGAGGACTTTCCTCTTCTGCCTTTTCTTTTTCCCAGGCGCCAGGTCCGTCCCGGACATGCCTCCGGCGATCTGCAACAGGCGGTCCGCATCCAGGATCTCCAGCCTGTGCCGGGTGAACGCGCCCAGGATGCCCCGACGACGCAGCCCGGTGACCAGCCGGGAAAAAGAGGCCGGATGCATCCCGATATGCAGGCCGCATTCTTTCTGGCCCATCCCGATGGAAAAACAGCCCTGACGGCCGCCCGTCGGCTGCACCAGCAGACGGCACAGACGTTCCAGCCCCGAAGATTCCTGCTGTTCGATGGCATAGGACAAAAAGAATTCCATCTTGTGCAGCACGGTGGTCAGCAGGTTCCTGGCCAGATCGGGATAGCTGCGAAAAAAAGACGTATCCCGCAGCAGCCTGCTCTCAAAACGTACCGTGCGGACCTGCCCGCAACAGATGTAGCGCACATGGTTGTCTATCCCGGTGATGGCCGGGATGTCGTTGATCAGGCACAGGGGCCCGGCCTGGAACAGGGTCCATTCCTTGCCGGTACCGCTCAGGCTCACCATGTCGATGTTCCCTTCCAGCAACAGGTGGAAGAAGCGGCAGCCTTCCACACGCAGGGTCTCCTGATCTTCGTAGGTCTCCAGCTTCCCCAGCGGGATGACCGCCTCCCACGCCTGGTTGAGCCGCTCCAGCCAGAACTCCGCTTGCGTCCTCCTGTTCATGCCTCACCATCCCTCCAGGGGATCAACGTCCTCTCCTGACAGCTCAGTTCCCTCATGCGCGGGATGTCCAGCAGCCGGACGTTCCCGCCCCGCACCCTTTCCAGACAGCCGGAACCCTCCAGCCGGGCCAGCAGCCGCGATGCCGTTTCGGGCGTGATGCCTGCCAGCTCGGCCATATCCTTCTGGCGCAGCACGGGACAGTCCTTCGTATCGTGGATGTCCAGCAGGAGCGCACACAGGCGGGACAGGGCCGGGCCGAAGGTCACGGCATGGGCCCTGTACAGGAACAGCAGGTTGATCCCGGCCAGAGCCTGCACCACGTTCACATACAGCTCGGGATACTCGCAGGCCAGACGGCGCTCGTACCATGCGGTGATGTCCCGTACCAGCAGGGTCACCGGCGTCATGGCCCTGACCACATAGCCATGCGAGGTCTGGCCGCCCTCCAGGCACTCCGTATTGACCAGGCAGCCCGGCCCCATCAGCAACAGCAGGCGCGGGGCCTGCCGGGCCATGCCGTAGACCCTGACATGCCCTTCCTCGAGGAAGATCAGTTCATGCGGGGCACCGACGATATCGACAGGAGAACGGGAGGAGGCCATCACCCTCCGGCGCTGCCCCCGGCGCATGAAATCTGCCCAGATCCTGTTCAGCCCCTGGACATAGACAGCGTGCATATGGATGTCGCGCCGCTTCATGGAACCTCCTGAGCGGAAAGAAGTTTTTAAAAAACAAAAAACTTGATGGATGCTGTTTTTTTCATGTCCTGCCCAATTTAGAAAAAAATCACAAGCTGTGACATCCATCAGGAGGATTGCATATGACAAAACAGCATGTCTCTCGTCGGGCCTTTCTGGCAGGAAGCGCCGCGAGCATGGCGCTGGGTTCCCTCGCAGGGGTGGCCCATGCGGCGACCAAGCCCCAGGAACAATGGGACGAAGTCTTTGACGTCATCGTCATCGGCTCCGGTCTGGCCGGTATGTGTGCGGCTCTGGCGGCCAAGAAGAACGGCTGCAAGAAGGTCGTCGTCCTGGAAAAGATGAGCTATCTCGGCGGCAATTCGGCCATCGCCACCGGTGACTTCGGCGCCGTGAACTCCCAGCTGACCCGCAAGCAGGGGATCAAGGACACGCCCGAGGCCTTTGCCGAAGACATCAGCGCCGCTTGCGGCGGCCTGAACCATCCCGACCTGACGCTCACCGTGGCCCGCAACTCCGGCCGGGCCATCGACTTCCTCATCGAGAACGGCGCCAAGTTCAACCCCGAGATCATCATCCTCGGCGGACATTCCGCACCGCGCGTGCACCTGGGCGTCGAGAGCTTCGGCGCCAGCGTCATGGTCCCCATCTGGGACAGCTTCCGCAAAAAGTACAACGGCGAGATCCGCAGCCGCGTCAAGTTCGACAGCTTCATCCGGGATGAAAGCGGCGCCGTCACCGGCGTGAACGTGCGGGAACGCTACGACTTCATCAACGAGTCCAAGAACGAAGACATGGAAAACGCCGGCGGCCTCCCCAAGCGCTATGCGGCCCGCTACGGCGTCGTCCTGGCCACGGGCGGCTATTCCCGTGCCTGGCCTTCCGCATGGCCGAAGCGCCGCTGCAAAGCGAAGAGATGGCCACCCGCTGCCATATCGGCAATACGGCCGGTGCCCTGCGCGCGGCCCTGGCCATCGGTGCCCGCAGCGTGCATACGACCCTGGGCCGCTACGGCTTCTACATCGCTTCGGAAGACCTGCGCATGGGCATGGTCATCGACCCCAAGACCTGCAAGCGCTTCATCGACGAGAGCATGCCCCGTACGGACCTGGCCGTGAACATGCTGCTCTACATGCAGAAGCACCGCTGAATCCCTCTGGGCATCTACGACAAGAAGACCATGGACGCCTTCTTCGACCACAAGCGCCGCCAGCGCCTGCTCTTCTCCAATGCCCTGCGCCCCTATGACACCCTGGAAGAACTGGCCGCCAAGGAACATCTGGACCTGAAGCCCCTGAAGGCCACCCTGGACCGCTACAACAAGGACATCGCTGCCGGACGCGACAGCGGGTTCGGCAAGGACATCGCAGGCTCCCTGTCCGTGCCCCTGACGGAACCGCCGTTTGCGGCCTGCACCATCGAGCCCGACCTCTCCTACACGCAGGGCGGCGTGCTCATCAACACCAGGGCCGAAGCCATCAGCGCCCTGGACGACAAGCCCATCCCCGGCCTCTATGTGGCCGGCGAAGCCTCTGCCGGGGTGTTCGGCGTCACGCGCCTGACCGCCTGCTCCCTGCCCGACTGCGCCGCGTTCGGCATGATCGCCGGGGAAGAGATCGCCAAGCGGGCCCGCAACATCAAGGCCTAGTTACGGAGGAATCCATGAAGATACGCACGTTGAGCATGATCGCCGCCGCCCTTTTGCTGGCAAGCTCTGCCGCCTGGGCCGGGAGCTATGTGAGCCACAAAAGCATGCACCAGGACCTGGCCTGCGTGGACTGCCACCAGGAAGAAGTGGGCCGCACGCCGCCGCCCAGCGAAGCCTGCCTGAACTGCCATGGTCCCATGCAGGATCTCATCAAGAAAACGGAAGGGTTCAAGCGTAACCCGCACTATACGCCGCACTGGGGCGATACGGTGCCCTGCTACACCTGCCACAAGGAGCACAAGAAGTCAGAGCTGCTCTGTGCCAACAGCTACTGCCATATGAAGAACTTCGAAGGGGTCACGCTCAAGTAGACCGGTCCCGGGGGAAAGCCGCCTGCCAGCGGCCTTCCCTCGGGAGATCGGGAGCAACAGCCGCAGCCGGGGGGACGTACGGGGGGGACCGTACGGCCGTGCTGCGCTGTTCGTGAGGTCTGCGGTAGCCTCAGGCTCCGCTAGCACACCGATAATGACTGCCGCAGGCCTCCTTGGCAAGAGTTCCGGCAATCAGAACCACCCGCTTTGCGGGTGGTTCTGATTTGCACGTCTCTCTTTCCGGACATTTGTTTTTCTGCGTCCAGAGGGGCGCTGGGAGGGGATAAAAAGGGTCTCCTAACCCTGTGGCGGTCTTCGAGCTGCTTTCCCCATCTGCTCTAGAAAAAGCGCGTTTGGAGAGGATGGGGGACGGGGAAGGAGGCACGTTAGCGCGGGCAAAGGGCCTCCTTCCCCCGGAAAGCATTCCCGTCTAGGCCTGTTCCCCGGCCTCGTTCTGGCGGGCGGCCTTGAGCTGGCCACAGGCCGCCTTGATGTCCTGCCCCTTGCTCTTGCGGATGATGGCCGTGATGTTGCGGTCCCAGAGGTACTGCTCGAAGGCCAGCACGCGTTCCGGTGAGGGGGCCTTGTAGGGATCGCCCTCGGAGGGATTGTAGACGATGAGGTTGAGCTTGCCCTTGACGTCGCTGACCACGCGGGCCAGCTGCCGGGCCTGTTCCAGACCGTCGTTGACGCCGCCCAGCAGCAGATATTCGAAGGTGATGCGCTCGCGGGTCTTGAGCGGATAGGACTTGAGGGCCTGGAGCAGGTCCTCGAGGGGCCAGCGGGCGGCCTTGGGCATGATGCGGGCGCGCAGTTCCTGGGTGGGGGCGTGCAGGGACACGGCCAGATAGGCCAGGCCACTCTCGCCCAGTTCGCGCAGGCCCTTTTCGATGCCGCAGGTGGAGACCGTGATGCGGCGGGGCGAGAAGTTCAGGCCCTTGTCGTTGTTGAGGCTCTCCAGGGCGCGCATGACGTTCTTGAGGTTGAGCAGGGGCTCGCCCATGCCCATGAAGACCAGGTTGCGCAGCACGGGCCAGTCGGGGCGGGTATCGCCCAGGTGCTCGCGGGCCACCAGGATCTGGCCCAGGATCTCGCCCATGGTCATGTTGCGCTCGAAGCCCATGGTGCCGGTGCTGCAGAAGGTGCAGGCCATGGCGCAGCCCACCTGCGAGGACAGGCACTGGGTCCAGCGGCGCACGCCTTCGCGGGAGTCGCTGGGGATGAGCACGGTCTCCACTTCGGCGCCGTCCTGGAGGCGGAGCAGGAACTTGGTGGTATCGTCGCTGCTCTGTTCCACGGTGACGATCTCGGGCCAGCGGATCTCGGCACACTGGGCCAGGCGCTCCCGGCAGGCTTTGGAGACATTGGTCATGGCATCGAAATCGCGGGCCATCTTCTGCCAGATCCATTGCCAGACCTGGACGGCCCGGAACTTGGGCTCGCCCAGCTCGTTCTGCATCCAGTCGGTGAGTTCGGGCAGGGTATAGTCGAGGAGATTGATCATGGTTTTCGGGGGTGCCACGGCAGGGCTCGACCGTGGGTTGGAGGACAGGCAGGGCGGCGGGGCGCTGTGGCCCCGTGTCCGGCACAAGGGCCGCCTGCCGGGAAAATGCCGGAGCGGGAATATGAGAGGGAGAGGGAGACGGCATGGCGCCGTGCTTCCTCTCCCTTATGGTCGTGTCGGAGCGGTCCCGTTTGGGGGCCGCAGGGTGCGGGAGGCGTCTAGCCCACGGACTTGCGGGCGTATTCGCACACGAAGTGCAGGGCCGAGGCACGGTCCGTGACTTCGCCCGCGATCTGGGCCTGGAGCAGGGCATCGCGGATGACGCCCACCAGCGGGCCGGGGGCCAGCTTGGTCTCGCTCATGATCTCGTTACCGTTGAGCAGGGGCTCCAGCATCTGTTCGGGGGTCTCGGCGCGCTCCAGATACTTCATATTGTGGTTGAAGTAGGTGTAGCTGCCGTCGCGGGCCTGGATGTCGGCACGGGACATGGCGATGAGGCGCGGGTATTCGTCCAGGGCCTTGAAACGGCGGATGCCGCGGTCCGTGAGCATGAAGTGGAAGCGCATGTGGTAGCGCACCAGATGGCAGAGCAGGTCGATGTCTTCGGGGCTGAAGTGCAGACGGCGCAGGATCTTGCGGGTGACCTTGGCGCCCACGCGGTGGTGCTGGTAGAAAGTCCACTGGCCGTCGAAGTATTCGCCGGTGAAGAGCTTGCCCACATCGTGGAAGAGCATGGCCATGGTGCCCAGCCAGTCGTAGTGGAAGCCTTCTTCGGGGTAGTGGCGCATGCACTCCAGGGTGTGGTCGAAGACCGTCTCCTCGGTGTCGTCATCATCGTTGCGGCGCTGGCGGATGCAGGCCAGGGCGGCCACTTCGGGGATGAGGCCCTGGAGGATGTGGGCGTCGAACATGAGCTTCACGAAGCGGTACATGGATTCGGCGGCCACTTTGCGCCATTCGTCCATGATGTCGGCGGCGGGCACGTAGTCCAGCACGCGGGTGGACGAACGCACGATGGCCAGCCAGGTGTTGGGCTCGATGGGGATGTCGAAGTTGGCGGCGAAGCGCAGGGCGCGGATGGCCAGCAGATAGTTGTGGCGCAGGGTCTCGTCCGGCAGGCCGGTGAGCTGGATGAGGCCGCCCTTGACGTCCATGAAACCGTCATAGACGTCCCCGGTGGGGGCCGGGCTGCCGAAGCCGGTCATGCGCAGCTGCAGGCGCTCCTGGGGATCCATCATGTTGGCCATGGTGGGGGTGATGCGCAGCAGGGAAAGCTCGGGATGGCTGGCATCCTCCACTTCCAGGGCATAGAAACGGAAAAGAACGCCGTCTTTTTCCATCTGGGCGATGGCACGCTGGTCCGGCTCGACGCGGGCTTCGGGGAAGAGCTTGAGAAGCGTCTCGAGGTCGGGCTCACAGGCGATGTCCACAGCCAGCTGTTTGCTGTGTTTCAAAAGATGTTCCTGCACGGGCGCATTGATGACGTGGGCGTCATAGCCGTTGCGCAGCAGGGTTTTGCAGATGGTGATGGCGTCTTTTAGCGCTTTTTCCATGAAAACTCCTCAAGCGGCAAAGCCGCATCCAGGGAAATCCCCGGCATACATGCGTTGTGAAGGCCTGACCGCATTGCAGGCCGCTGATTTCAGTATCGGCGGCAATGGGGGCAAAGTCAAGCAACAGTGCGCTCCGGGCGCGATGTCTCCCGGTGGCAAAAGGGGCTGGAAACGATGCCCTGGCCTGCGGGGAGAGCCTTGCCCGGATGCCCGCACAAGCTGCCGGGGCGCCCCCCACGCCCGCCCCCGGAACGTCTGGGGGCGGGCAGGATGAGAAGGCATGAGTCCCGGCATCAGGCCGTGCGTTCAGGGGAAGGGGCAGACCCGTGAGAGGCATGCCGCCGTCCGGCGGGGTGCCGTGCTGTCCTTTCAGGTAAGGTGGGCGGTCTCGCTCACGCGGAGGCCCCGGGCATGCCCAAGAGACACCTTTGCCGCTTCCCTCGTCTCTTCCCTTTCGAGCGTCATCCGGCCCTGCAGCTCTCCTTGTTTCTGCCCGCTCCTTGCCCGCCGCCCCGCCTGCCGAGGCGTCCCGGCCTGCCCGCGTCCCTCCCAAAAAACTCGACGCCGACTGTCCTCCTTCCCCACGGGCCCTGCCCGCGACGGAGCTGAAGCCGGGCGGGACGCCTGTTCCCCGTTCCCGCCATCCCTCGCGCACCACCTGTCCGCAGCCTTCCCTGCCGCCCGGGACACGGCCTTTCCCTCCCCTGGAGCATGCCTCCCTTTTTCGTCCTTTTCCTCTGCGGGACATTGACACCCCCGCTTTGCCGAGGCTATCCTGCTGGGATAACGCCCGTAACGGGCCAACTCCACGCAAGGACAAGTTCGATGATGGATATTGATCGCCAAATGGCCGTGATCAAGCGCGGCGTGGCGGAACTGATTGACGAGAAGGAACTGCGCAAGAAACTGGAACGCGGCACGCCCCTGCGCGTGAAGGTGGGCTTTGACCCCACCGCTCCCGACCTGCATCTGGGCCACACCGTGGTCATGCACAAGATGCGCCACTTTCAGGAACTGGGCCACCAGATCATCTTCCTGATCGGTGACTTCACCGGCCGCATCGGCGACCCCACCGGCCGCTCCGAGACCCGTCCCCCCCTGACCGAGGAACAGGTCATCGCCAATGCCGAGACCTACAAGAAGCAGGTCTTCAAGATCCTCGACCCCGAAAAGACCATCGTGGAATTCAACTCCCACTGGCTGGGCAAGATGGACGCCTCGGACTTCATCCGTCTGGCCTCCAGCTATACCGTGGCCCGCATGATGGAACGCGACGACTTTGAAAAGCGCTTCCGCGAGCAGCGCCCCATCTCCATCCACGAATTCATCTATCCCCTCTGCCAGGGCTATGACTCCGTGGCCCTCAAGGCCGACGTGGAAATGGGCGGCACCGACCAGAAGTTCAACCTGCTGGTGGGCCGCAACCTCCAGGCCCACTACGGCATGGAAAGCCAGTGCATCCTGACCATGCCCCTGCTGGAAGGCCTGGACGGCGTGCGCAAGATGTCCAAGTCCTACGGCAACTACATCGGTATCGACGAAGCTCCCTCCGAGATCTTCGGCAAGGTCATGGCCATCTCCGACGAGCTCATGTGGCGCTACTACGAGCTGCTGTCCTTCAAGTCTCTGGAAGAGATCGCCACCCTCAAGGAAGACGTGGCCCAGGGCCGCGTGCATCCCAAGGCCGCCAAGGAAATGCTGGCCCACGAAATGGTCAGCCGCTACCACAGCGAAAAGGACGCCGACGAGGCCCGCCAGGGCTTCAATGCCGTCTTTGCCAGCGGCGGCGTGCCGGACGACGCCCCCTGCCACACCTGCGCCCAGGGCGACGACAGCACCCCGCCCGCCTTCCTGGAAGCCGCCGGTCTGGTCAAGAGCCGCGGCGAAGCCAAGCGCCTCATCAAGGAAGGCGCCCTGTCCGTGGACGGCCAGCGCTGCGACGACGCCATGTCGCCCCTGGCTGCCGGTGAATACGTCATCAAGCTGGGCAAGAAGCGCTTCCTGCGCCTGACCGTCACGGCCTAGCCTGCCGCAGCTGTTTTTTTTGCGAGGGGGCGGGGGACTTTTGTGGGCAGATTGTCAAATGAATTGCACCGCAAGCAGGATACCCTTTTCCCGCAGCTGCTCGACAGTCGAAAGATAACCGAACTTCTTTCTTGGGCGGTGATTTATGAGAGCCACCGCCCTTGCTATCTCTTCATTGGTCAGCCGGG
>CDZU01041729.1_pt1 | contig 20838 bp, 10 predicted proteins | sample 557441 | NCBI WGS metagenome assembly CDZU01 (sample SAMEA3182114, study PRJEB8094) | gut metagenome | biome: human; feature: gut; material: Stool; isolation source: human stools | place: Canada | collected 2013-06-10
GACATAAGAGGATTAACGAACGGAGCGCTTCCAGAGACAATTCACTCTGGATGCGCAAGATGACACCATTGGGATAGACCACTTCACAGGGTACATGATCCGTTGCTTCTTTAGCGGAGCCGGTGACAGACATGCCCAGCTTGCCGTTCTGGTCAAACATGTTCACCGGAACAAAACCGCTCGCATGCGGCAGCATGACTTCTGTAAGTTTCTTACGCCAATAATAAAACTTGCTTTCTTCAAAGCCGGTGTTGTGACAATAGTCACGAATGGAAAGTCCCGTTGACTTCCATTCTTCATGAATCTTTTTAAATTCTTCTAATGTCAGGTTCTTCATTGTTTCACGTTTTAAATTCACGCAAAACTAAGAAGAACTTTCAGAGGGGGAAATACGGGGTTTGCTGAATGCTTACTTCTCAAAGAGCTATAAATTAATCATATTCGTCACTATGTGCTTACGTTTCTAAACTGCAGAACTGAATTGTTGAAGTTTTTGCTGATACCGATTCAAGCGCTACGATGCTGCTGTTTCCGCGCGATACTATCGACAAACTTTTTCAAAGAACTCGTTTTATTTACTACCAAAGTCACTTAGGCTTGACTAATTTTTAACGAGATATTGACTCTCCAAACAAGCGCTCTAATTTTAGTTTTTTAGTTGCTTGAGATATTCGGAAGGCGAGATACCAAACTCTTCTTTAAAGCATTGTCTAAAATAAGCCATACTACTCATACCTACAGAATAAGCTACTTCTGAAATAGAATATTTTCCGGTGATGAGTAATTCCTCTGCATTACGGATCTTTATTTTTCTGAGAAATTCATTTGCTGTCATTCCTGTCAGGGCTTTTATTTTACGATAAAAAGATGAATGACTCATATTCATTTGGTCGGCGAGGAAAACAACATCAATTTTTTCAGAATCAAGATTCTTAATGATTATATCAGTAACTTTTTTCAGAAATTCATTATCTAAATTACTCAATGATTCAATGTATTCGTTTTTCTTATTTTCAGTATTTAGAGAAATGATTTTTGATGTTTTTTCCTTTTTTTCAATTAGATTCTCCACCCTACTGAGTAATAATTTGCCACTGAAAGGTTTTGTTATATACGAATCTGCACCCAAAGAATAACCTGTAGCCTTATCTTGCAGTGAATCTCTAGCTGTTAGTAATATTATTGGAATATGGCTGGTTCTAACATCTTCTTTCAACGTTTTACAGAGTTCAAATCCATCCTTTATCGGCATAGCAATATCGCTTATGATTACATCCGGGATTAACCTGAATGCTTCATTTATACCACTATCGCCATTTGCTGCAGTTTCTATATTGTATTTATCTGCCAACGAATCTTTTATATACTCTTGTATTTCAATATTGTCTTCTACTACTAGAATAAGAATTTTATTTTTCTTGTATTTTTCGTTCTTTTCAAAGTCTGTTTCTATCTCTTTTGCTTTATTCTCTGAATTAAGATATATAGCATCAGGGTATTCATTTTCAAACTTGAATCTAACTTTGAACTTAGAGCCAACATTCAAAGTGCTTGAGACAAATATTTCAGCATCATGTAGTTTGACCAGACTCTCTACTAATGCTAAACCAATACCTGTTCCAGAAGACGTGTGTTTATTACTTTCCACTTGATAATAACGGCCAAAAATTCGTGTTTGATTCTCTTCCGATATGCCATAGCCTGTATCTTCTACTTCTATATTTACATATTTTATTCCATTCTCATTGCTAGTGTTCAAAATCAACTTAATAAACCCTTTATCTGTATATTTGACAGCATTGGAGACGAGGTTTTCAACTATGGTAATTACTACTTCAGCGTCAAAAACGAATATTACCTGATCTTCTGAATAAACTTCAAAAGCAATTCCTTTACTTTCAACATAATTTTTATACTTTTCCCCTATTTCACGAATTAGTACACTCATATTATCAAGAGAAACGCATAAGCGTTTATTCTGAGATTCTATTTTCCTAAATTCCAATATCTGGTTTACTAAATCCAATAATTTTGAGGTGTTTTGAAATATCAATTTAATCTTAGATGTAAATTTCTTTGGTAATTCCGGATCACTCATTATATCTTCCAATGGTCCCGATATCAGAGTTAATGGTGTTCTCAGTTCGTGAGTAACATTAGTATAGAACCTCAGTTTTTCATTATGGAGGTCTTGTTCTCTTTTTAAACTTTGTTTATCTAAAAAGAGTGCGTTTTCTTCTTTTAACTTTCGCTTGTATGCTTTAGCCAAATACAATAACAATAACATGCACAATATCAAATAAATTAGTTTAGCCCACCATGATAGCCAAAACGGCGGAGCTATATCAATTATTATTGATGATAAGGTATTCTTAGGCCAATCGGCATTGCGTAGTCGGGCTTTTACCTTAAACTCGTAAGTACCAGGTTCTAAATTGCGGAAAATGGCAGAATTGTCGCCATGCAGATTATACCAGTTGTTATCTATCCCTTTTAGTTGGTAAGCAAATTCGACTTTATCATTCAAAGCAAAATTTAGCTCATTAAACGATATTTTAAATGAATTCTGCGAATAAGATAAACTTATTTCTTCTTCTATATGTTTTTCTGTAAAAGTCTCGGTTGCCAAATTTTGTTTATTCAAAAGGATGAATTCGGTAATAACAGTTGGAGGTAAAACTATTTCAGATTGATTTGCTGATGGATTGAAATAGCAAACTCCATTTTGTGATCCAAAAAAAATGGTTCCGTCTTTTCTCGAAGTTACAGACCCTCCCATGAAATCGCCCATAGGAACACCATCAAGATGGTTGTAGTTATAAAAACGATTTTTTGCTATATCGTATTTTGTTATTCCTCCGTTCGAGCTAAACCATAGCATATTGTTTTTATCCTCAGTAATAGCTTTGATTGTATTATTGGGTAGACCATCTTTTTCTGTAAAGATTTTCAATGAATTATAATCAGAATTCTCAAATTTAATTAATCCCTCTCCTGTACCAGCCCAGATAGTATGATCCGATGCTTTATATAGATAATTTATTGTGTTGGAAAATAAGCCATTTTGATTATTTATTAGTTTTATTAATTTAAGGTCTGAATTATATACACCTATTCCGTTTCCATATGTACCAATCCAGTAATTACCTTTATCATCTTGAGTCATTGAGCGTATATCGTTCTCATGTATTGATGAACTTCCTGAGTAATAGGAAACTACTCTTTTTGAATTTAAATTATATTTAAATAGCCCGTTATGCGTACCGATAAACAGATTCTGTGACCGATCTTCAAATAAGCATCTGACATCCAATTGAGGATTGTTGTCTAAGTCTATGTATTCAAATTGTCTTGTTTTAGAATTATAGAAATATACACCTCCCCTATAAGTACCAAACCATAAGTTATCATTTGAATCTTTTATTGCCGATAGAATAGAATTACTTTTAAGTATAGTATTTTCGGCAGAAAGATTTCTTATTTTTCTACCATTTTTAAAGACATCAATACCCCCGCCGTCGGTTCCTATCCACATATTATCTTGAGCATCTGAGCAAAGTCCCCAAGCTACTTTGTTGCTTAAATTGTTGATTCCTCCCGGTATTGGGGAATAAATCCGTTTATTGAAATAATTTTCAGTATTACTTATGAAATTTACACCGCCGCCATAAGTTCCTATCCAAATATTATGAAAAGAATCTTCAAATATACATCTAACAGTAGAGTTAGAAATACCTTCCTCGCTGTCTTTATATCTAATATTTTTGAATACGGCAGTTTCTGGGGTTATGAACATCATTTTTTTTAGGTCAAGTATGCTTATGCCCCCATTTTCAGTACCAACCCAAAGTTTCTGGTCAGAAGATATTAACAGGTCAAAAATATTGTTAGCCAGTAATGAGTTGCTCTTTGTTGAGCTATGTTTGAAAGTAGTAAATATTTCTGATTCAGGATTGAACATACACAATCCATTATTGCTACCTAACCATACATAGCCATTTGGGTCTATTCTGATTGCTTTTATTTGATTTCCGGGTAGAGAGTTTGGATTTTTGGGGTCATATTGGAAGTGCTTTGCCTTTTTACTTTTTATATCAACGATACTCAACCCCTTACTTTCATGTCCTAAGTAAATTTTGCCATTAGAATCTACCTTTATGCTTAAAACTCTATTGCTGCCTAGCCCCTCTATATTATTTATATTATAGTGCTTAAATATTTTTGTTTTTTTATCAAAATAGCTAAACCCATTATAATAACTAGAAATCCACAAATTGCCATCTTCAGAATGAGTAATATCTGTAATGTCATTAGTAGCTATACTTTGCGAATTTGTGGGATCATTTATATACCGGTTAAATGTCATTGTATTACAATTAAAAGCGTTCAAGCCGGAGCGCTGAGTTGCTATCCAGATTGTATTTTTATCACACAGTATTCCATTGAGTTCGTTACCGCTAAGACTATTTTCGTTATCTATATTCTTTTTGTACACCTTAAAATTCTTGCCATCGAACCTATTTAAGCCTGATTCGGTGGCTACCCAAATAAACCCCCTTTCGTCTTGAGTAATCCCCATTACAAAATTACTAGATAGGCCTTGTTCCATTCCTAATTTTTTAATATTGGAGTACTGTCCAAAAGAAGTAATGCTTATTATACAAGATAGCAAGAAGATACAAGTGCGTTTCATTTGTTTTTCAAGATTTTATTCTGCATCAAAGATAGCGATAATTTCGCTATTTTATAGTTAGAAAGTCGGTTTGCCGAATTTATATACCATAATTGCTTAATTTAAGAGTCAAAGTTAGTCTATAAAATTTAATCTTTGCACCGTTATATGATTTTATTATGTTTATATCGATACTGAATTTACCTTTAAATATTTATAATTTATGAAAACAACATTATTGGCATTCTTTTATTTCTTTGTATTTGTACTATTTACAAGTTGCGAAGATGACGACAAGAAAGTGCACGAATACGTCCCGGATAATACATTCCGAACTTATTACGTGCATTTTGATCAGAAGCATCAGGAAATTGACAATTTCGGTGCATCTGATGCATGGACTTTCAGGCATGTTGGTAAAAATTGGCCATTAGAAAAAAGAAATGCGATTGCAGATTTGCTTTTTAGTTTAGAGAAAGACGTGGATGGGAAACCGAAGGGAATAGGGTTATCCCTTTGGCGAATGGTTTTTGGTGCAGGTAGCTTGGAGAAGCCATATCCGGGGACGCAGGCTCGGTGGAATAATATGCCTTGTATTCGTGACGAAAACGGTAATTATGATATGGAACTGGATGGAGAAGTTGGTGGTCAATTTTGGTTTGTAAAGGCCGCTAAAGAAAGAGGGTGCGAACAATTTCTTGGATTTTGCAACTCCCCACCTTATTACTGGACAAAAACTGGTTATACCAATGCTATAGGAGAATTATCTCTTCAGTATGAGTTAAACTTAAAGGATGAACATCTTACTGATTTTGCTACTTATTTGGCAGAATTGGTAAAACGGACAAAAGAAAAACATGGAGTGACCTTTAATTATGTCTGTCCGTTGAATGAGCCGGAATGGGAAGCAGATGGTACCGAAAGCTGTCATGCCAATAACGATGAGGTGGCTTATGTAGCAAAAGCCGTTAATGCAAAGTTTGTAGAATATGGTTTAGATACAAAAGTAGTTATACCCGAGTCTGGGAAGCCTCATTTTGTTTATTCTGCTCCAGAAGGACTGCCTAATCATGAAAAATATGGTAATAAAGCTGAATATTTTTTTTCGTCCAAATCGTCTGCTAATCTTTTGGAGCAGTCGAATGTAGCTAAACTTTTAGCTACACATTCTTATTGGTCTGTTGATACAGATTCTGAACTGAGACAGATTCGTGAGGCTGTAGGACAAAAAATTAAAGAAACCGGAATTAAGTATTGGCAGACGGAGTTCTGTATATTGAGCAACGATTACGATTTAGGTACCGCCGACGATGGAACACCTGTTGGTGGCGGTGGTCGCGACTGTTCAATGAAACTAGCTCTTTATGTGGCCCGTATTATACATGCAGATTTAGTGTTTGCCAATGCATCAGCATGGCACTGGTGGCTGGGAGCAACACCTTTCGATTATAAAGACGGTCTATTATACTTGACCGATGACTATAATGACGGAGATATTACAGTTCCTAAATTGCTGTGGGCGTTTGGCAATTATAGCCGATTTATACGTCCGGGAGCTATCCGATTAGGTATGACTCGGGATAATGGTGATACTAATGAGTTGAGAGACGTTATGTCTTCTGCATATTTAAACAAAGATGGGAAATTAGTCGTAGTGATGATTAACTATTCAGATGAAGAACGGGAAATCAAACTTGATTTCAGCGACGATAAGAGCCGGAGTATGATTCCATATATAACATCTGATATAGAGGGAGATGATCTAAAGCCATCTAACGCAGTGAAAGAAGGAGACATTTATATTCTTCCAGCTAAAAGTATAGTAACATTCTCAGAATAAGTAGAAGTATGATGAAATCAATATTAGTACTGTTGTCCGCCTTATTTTGCAGCATAACATTATCCGGACAAGGGGCATATTTTTCGAAAAAGACATATCAAGGAGGAGAACTGCCAACTTATGCTGACAGCAAACACCTTCTTCCTCAACCTGTCTTGGATAAACAAGAATGGGTGGAACTTTATTGGAAGGCTTGGGAAATTGCTTTCAGCAGGTTACAAAAACCACCTTTAGGTTCTCCCTTGGTATCAAACTGGATAGACGAAGCACTTAGTCCTCAGATTTTTCAATGGGATACACATTTCATGGCCATGTTTGGACGTTACGGACATCATATTTTCCCATTTATCAACTCGCACGATAATTTTTATTGTCGACAGCATGATGATGGTATGATTTGTCGGGTAATTAACGAAGACAACGGGGAAGATCATCATTGGGGGCTGGGTGTCGACAATGCCAGGGCATGTAATCCTCCATTATTTAGTTGGGCCGAAATAGAGACTTATAAGGTGACAGGCGATAAATCGCGTTTTGCCTTGATACTTCCAGTTTTGGAAAAGTATGCCGAATGGATTGATAACAATCGACGGGGAAACGATACTCCTCACCAACTATATTGGAATAATGGGCAAGCCAGTGGAATGGATAATACTCCTCGGGACATGGGACGTCCACATCCGGGAGATGGTTGGGACCAACATTCTGCTATCGACCATGTAGGATGGGTGGATATGTCTTCTCAGATGTGTATTTTCTACAAAGATTTGGCATACATCTGCAACGAGTTAGGTCATACTAAAAAGGCAAAAACATATGAGCTAAAAGCTGATACTATATCAGAACGTATTAATACATGGATGTGGGATGACAAACAAGGCTTATATTTTGATTTGGATCCGCATGGAGTCCAAACAAAATGGATCACAGTAGCCACATTCTGGCCTATGTTTGCACAAATAAGTAATAAAGAGCAGATTGAAAAATTAGTCAGTAATCTGAAAAACCCTAATCTTTTCTGGCGAAAAGTACCAGTTCCTACATTGGCTGCCAATCAGGAGTTTTATGATCCGAGCGGACAATATTGGAAAGGTGGGGTTTGGGCTCCGACCAATTATATGATTGTACAAGGTCTGATTAAAAACAATTATGAGGATTTGGCAAACGATTTGGTTGAAAAATATTTAAATGCGATAAGTGAGGTATATAAAAAGACACACACACTGTGGGAAGTTTATTCACCAGATATGTATATTCCTGCAACAAATGCTTCGGGAATCTATATGGTTATGCCGGATTTTGTAGGATGGACAGGATTAGCTCCAATCTCTATGCTCATTGAGAATGTTTTAGGAATACGTTTAAACGCTCCCGAGAAAAAGATTGAATGGCATATTACGCAAAAGTCCACTCACGGGTTGAAAAACATTCACTTCTTGGGTTCAACAATTGATCTGGTAGCTACCCGGACTGAAAATGGGAAAATGATACTGGATATAGAGAGTAAAGGTCAATTCGATCTTGAAATCTATTATAAGCAGCAGAAACAAATCGTTAAAATTAAAAATCAACATACCAGACTCGAATTATAATCATTTATTATACACATTTTTAATTTAAAGTCTATATTATGAAAAGAAAGCATTTTTGTCTTTTATTATTAGTATTCCTTTCTTTCATGAGGGCAAACGCCCAAGAAGGAACAGTAGTACTTGGAACTGTACTAGACGAAACAAAGGAACCTATGCCAGGTGTTACCGTTGCCGAGAAAGGTACTTCTAATGGAACTCTGACCGATGTGGATGGTCGTTACAGCATCAAACTGACTAGCAAAGATGCCGTTTTGGTATTTAGATTCTTAGGATATGAAACACAAGAAATAAAAGTGGGAGGACAAAAAGACATCAATTTACAGTTGAATCCTGTAGCTACAGAGTTGACTGAAGTGGTTGTTGTCGGATATGGTGCGCAAAAGAAGGCTAGTGTGGTTGGTGCTATATCTGCCATCAAACCGGATGCCATAGCCCGTACTTCCAAAACGTCCTTAACCCAATCCTTAGCAGGTAATATTGCCGGAGTGATAGCCGTACAACGCTCGGGAGAAGTGGGAAGTGATCATGCAGATTTTTGGATTAGAGGTATCAATACTTTTGCAGGCGGAAGTAACCCGTTGATTATCGTTGATGGTGTAGAACGTGCTTTCAATTCGATTGACCCTCAGGAAATTGAATCCTTTTCGGTACTGAAAGATGCCTCTGCTACAGCCATATACGGTGTAAGAGGTGCCAATGGCGTTATCATTATAACTACTAAAAAAGGAAAAGTATCGCCGCCTCAAATCAGCTTCAATATTGAAAAATCATTTAAAGCACCGACCAAGCTTCCTGAATTTGTGGATGCTGTGGATTATATGAAGATTGCCAATGAAGCCTCACTGAGAACGGGTCATGGAGAAGTCTTTACTCCGTCCCGAATTAATAATACTATAGATAATGTTGACCCGGACTTATATCCGAATGTTAATTGGGTAGATGAACTGGTGAAACCAATGGCACACTATCAACGCGTCAATCTGAACATAACAGGAGGTGCTCCGAAAGTACGTTATTTTGTTTCAGCATCGTACCATAACGAAACGGGCCTTTTTGAAACTGATACTGACCGTAGCTGGAATTCAAACATCACTCAAAATCAAGTTAATTTCAGAAGCAATCTGGATATGAATATTACCCCTACCACTACTGTCGGTGTGTATTTGGGAGCGCAGTTGAAAATAAAGAACAGCCCCAATATCTCATCTGATTATGCCTGGAATGTGATGATGGAAGTTCCTCCGTATTTTATACCTAAACGATATTCTGACGGACGGTTGGCTGCTTTTGGAGCAGGTTCGGAAAAAGGTTTGAATCCCTACAATCTTCTGACACAATATGGAACGCAAAAATATACAACAAGTGATGTCAATGCAACTGCCAATATCGTACAGAAACTTGATTTCCTGACCAAGGGCCTTGAAGCTAAGCTGGTTTATGCGTATGATGTCTGGACCGAACATCTGTATTCGCAGACATATCAACCAGAGTTATGGTATGCTACCTCGCGCGATGCGAACAATGAACTGGTAGCCGTGCAGGTAGATCCGGGAAGTCCATTTTTGAATAAATCGGTTTACAGCAATATGTCCTTCCGTACTTATCTTGAAGGGTCACTGGTTTATAATCGTACTTTCAACGATCATCAGATAGGTGGTTTATTCTTGTATAGCCACAGCACTAAGGGTGTGAAGGAAGGAAGCAATGAGTATGGTGTAATTCCTTATAAATATCAAGGTATAGCAGCCAGAGCGACATATGGCTATAAAGGTCGTTATTTGGCAGAGTTTAATATGGGATATAATGGCTCTGAAAATTTTGCCAAGGGCAAACGTTTCGGCTTTTTCCCTGCTTTTGCTTTGGGCTGGATTGTTTCAGAGGAAGACTTCTGGCAACCATTGGCTAAAACCATCCATAAATTTAAGATTAGAGGATCGATTGGAGAAGTGGGAAATGATCAGTTTTCTAGCGGCAGACGATTTGCTTACATTACTGAAATACGAGATGATGGCAACTACGATTTCGGGTTACCGGGTTCATCCAATTTATTTAATGGGTTAATGGAAGGGTATTTCGGCTCCAATGATCTTACATGGGAAACCGAAACAAAGCGCGATATAGGACTTGAAATCGGCTTGTTCAATATGTTAGAGTTAAACATTGATTATTTCTTCAATTCAAGACGTGATATTCTTGTTAGCCGTAGCACTATCCCGGGAACAGCGGGATTTAACGAACAGCCCTATGTCAATTATGGTAAGATGCAGAATAAAGGAGTTGACTTGAGCCTTTCTTTCGACAAGCAGTTCGGTGAGCTCCACCTGTCTGCACGGGGTACATTCACATTTGCCCGAAATAAAATGGTAGAAATCGATGAACCTGAAGTGCAATACGCAAATCTCTACCAAACAGGACATCGTTTTGGACAGCAGTTTGGTTTAGTAGCCGAAAGATTGTATGAAGCATCTGATTTTGATGCCGATGGCAACTTGTTGCAGCAATATGCAGTTCCTACGTTCTTTTCAGATCTTAAACCGGGTGATATAAAATATGTGGATATCAACGGAGATGGTTATATCAATGACAATGATAAAACAGCAATCGGATATACTGAGATGCCGGAAATAGTCTATGGCTTTGGAGTTAATGCAGCATATAAAAATTTCGATTTTGGAGTCCGTTTTCAGGGTGCGGCAAATACTACGCGAATGATTAACGATGATAGTTTTCTGCCTTTTGCCAAAACCATTCAGAAAGGAAACTTGTATGAAGAGGTTATTTTCAACAGGTGGACTGAAGACAATCCACGCCAGGATGTATTCTTCCCGCGCATGAGAGATTATAAAGACAGTCATAACTATGTCAATTCAACCTGGTGGCAAAAAGATATGTCTTTTCTTCGATTGAAGGACATTGAACTGGGTTATTCATTGCCTCAATCGGTGTTGCAAAAAAGAGGTATCCAGAAATTACGTTTCTATGTTTTGGCAAATAATATTTTGACATTCAGTAAGTTCAAACTATGGGATGTTGAGCTGGGAACCAATAACGGTATGAAATATCCGGTAATGAAGAATCTTAATATTGGCCTAGAATTAACTTTTTAAATATTTATCATTTATGAAAACTCTGAAAAAACTCTTCATATTCATTCCATTCCTATTAGGACTCAATGCTTGTGACTTTATAGAGGAGCCTACTGAAATGAGGGACTTGGAATATGTCTTTAACCATGGTCAGGAAACTCGTGGCTGGCTAGCCCGTTCTTATGCATTTATCCCGGATCCGTTTGTAGCATGGAGATCTGGATGGAATCAATATCATCCATATATAGCCATGGCAGATGAAGTTGATATGGGAATTGACAATGCTGAAACCAAAGCGTATCGTATAAACTTGGGTGACTGGAATCCGAGTGAAAGTGGATTCGGTGAAAAATGGGATCCTTATTATAAACAAATACGCCATTTGCACATATTTCTGGAAAATGTAAAAGTGATTCCCAACCAGAATTATATAGATACTCAAGCTAAAGTAGATGCCATGAAGCTGGAGGCTCGCTTTCTTTTGGCTTATTTTCATGTCTTGCTGTTTGAACAGTTTGGACCTATTCCCTTGATAAAGAGTTCGGTGGATGTGCAATCATCTGTTGACCAATTGAAAGTGGAACGTAACAGTGTTGATGAAGTCGTTGATTATCTTGACAAAGAATTGTTGGCGATTGCCAATGCTCTGCCTGAAACAGAAACCGATTCTAAATGGGCGGGTCGCCCGGTAAAAGCATCAGCTTTGGCAGTACGTGCGCGCCTTTTACTGTATGCAGCCAGCCCTTTGTTCAATTCTCCTAATAATTATCAAGGTTATGAAGAGTTCAGGTCTTTGAGTAACCATGATGGTAAAAAATTATTTCCGCAAACATACGATGCCACAAAATGGAAACGTGCAGCTGATGCGGCCAAACTGATTATTGATATGCCAAATTATGAATTACATAAAGTGAGCAATCCTACAGGCGACAAATTTGTGGATGCATACAATTCTTACCGGGAGGTATTCACTAGTCCGGGTAATTCAGAGGTATTATTTGCGCGGACAGCTTGTGACTTCAATGAATACCTGCAAGGAATACAACCTCGTCAATGGCAAGCAGGAGGATTTATGGCTGTAACTCAAAAACTGGTTGATGCTTTCTATATGACTGATGGCAAGACAAAAGATGACAGTAACTTATACAGCGAAAATGGCATGACTACCGATCCTGACAAGATTACTGTAAATAAAGTTGTCAGTGATATTGCGAAGATTAATAGAGTATTCAATATGTATCAGAACCGCGAAGCTAGATTCTATGCTTCTGTCTTTTTCAACGGAAGAAAATGGGAAGCTTCAAAAGCGGAAGTAAATGGTGTAGTAGAACCTGTTGAATTCTTTTATGAAGGGAAATCTGGACGTCCTAACTCTGATTCTCCTAAAACAGGCTATACAAGCTATAAATACGTGGATAAGGATGATTATAAGTACAATACTCGTCAAAAAACACCTGTATTGTTCCGCTTGGCTGAAGTTTATTTGAATTATGCGGAAGCCCTAAATAAATATAATCCGGGCAATGCTGACATTCTTTTCTATTTGAATAAGGTTAGGGAAAGAGCGGGCTTGCCAAAATACGAAGACGTATATCCGGACAAAACTTCACAAGCTGATATTCATGATGCAATAATGCGTGAAAGGCAGGTAGAACTTAACTGGGAAGGTACTCGTTATTTTGATACACGGCGCTATTTTTTGGCCGAAAAAGAAGATGCAGGCAACTTCTATGGAATGAATACAATGAAAACTCAGACACAGGAGAGCCAGTTCTACCAACGTACTGTTTTTGAAAAACGCGTATTCAAAAAATCTTTTTATCTGTTCCCCATTCCGCAATGGGAATTGAACAAGAATAATAAGTTGGTTCAAAATCCTTATTGGAACTAGTTTTATTAATAATAAGATTTATAGATTTATGAAAAAAAATATAATTCATTATATAACATTATTGGTGCTGCTATTTGCTTACAGCTGCCAAGATGATCCCGAATCATTACAATACTATGGCTTTGAAGTGAGTAGTGATACAAGCGAGTACTATGGAGAAAAAGGCTTGAACGTGAATGTAAAAGCCGAAGTGACAGCTGGAAATGGCATTAAGGATATTTACGTAACCATAGGTGCGTGGAAGGATGGAGACTCGGAGACACAAGATGTGATACATGTAAAAGGGAGTCCTAAAATCTACGAATTATCCTATGTTATTAATATCCCGGAAGACGCTGCTTCGCGTGAGAATACGGTTACTTTTGTTATTGAAGACTATCAAGGAGCTAAAAAGGAATATAAAATAACTGTTTTTGCTAAAAGCGATGAGGAAAAACCGACAATGGTGATTGACAAACCTCTTGATGGTCAAAGTTTCACCCCTAAGGACAAACTCCAGTTCAAGATAATGGTTACTGATAATTTGAAAATGGGCGAGGTGACAATCGTCTGTGATGATATAGATTTTTCAAAGACTTATACACCTTCTCCTTCCGATCCATCATCCATTACCATTGATGATCAGTTGGCATTGGAGGAACTGTCGGGTGAATACACATTCACCATTACAGCTACCGATGCGCAAAACAATTCCGTTACTGAAACCCGCATAATAGGGGTAAAGATCCCATCAAAACCGAGCGTCTATAAATCTATGGACCACGAAATTTGTGGAGTATCGGGAGGTACGATCAAATTCAGCTTTGATATAGTAACTAACTATGAACATCAAATTACAGAAGTGAAATTAGAATGTTCTGGTCTTGGAATCAATGAGACTTATAATCCGAATACGAGTGAGTATAAGCTGGAATCCGAATTTGATGTAGCAGCAGATAAAGGTTATACCCGCAATCTTCCAGTGAAGATTACAGCAACAAACAATAGTGGAGAAGTGACAGAATGGGAAGGCGAATGTCATATAATTAAAGATGTGTTCATCATCGGGAAAGGTACTTTGGCCCGTGAGAAAGAAGGCTATGCCATTCCTATGAAACAAAATTCTTCTACTCCAAATGAGTTTGAGGCAATTACATGGATTGAAAACGTAGGTGATGGCTTTAAATTCCTGTCCGCCAAATCGTGGAACGATTTCAATTGGGGTCTGAATAATAACAATGAACTGGTATCAGCAGAAAGCGATTTTATCAAAACTACGACAACCGGCTATTACAAACTGACTTTCAATCCGGTGGATTGGACATATACCGCCACAGAATATACTGTGGAAGATGCACCAGCACACAGCGAGATGTATATTTTCGGGCATCGTTTCAAATATAAGGAGGGGACAGAGTGGAAAGACCTGAATGGGTGGAACGACCCGATGGTGAAAATGATCCCATATACCGGTAATCCTCATCGCTTCTATTTGGACATCATGACAGGTCCAGAGCAAGTAAATGGACAGGCGGAAAGACGTGCCATATTCAAGTTTGCAGCTCAGAGCAATTATGAAGATGGAGGCTCTTATTATGGAATTGATACATCTAATGATAAATGGGTATGGTGGGAATATAGCGGACCTATTTATCATTTTGATAAAGCAGGAAAGACCCCCAATCTGATTGAAGATTCAAGAGGTAATGCCGAAATGCGTATTGTAATTGATACATATCTCATGTATATGAGCTGGATGCCTATCGATCAGTATTAATTTAAGATTAAACATTAAAGTGAGTCTGCATCATTCTTGTGCAGGCTCACTTTCCTAATAGAAATAAATCAAATGAATCAGTTAAAAACATTTAGTTTTATATTGCTTTTATCAAATTTATGTTTCTCCTCTATAAAAGCCCAAACTTCCTTTGGCGAATCTGTTTTGATAAACAATAATTGGAAATTCATCTTAAAAGATGATCCAAAAGCTTTACAGGTTGATTGTAAAGACAACTATTGGCAAAATGTTGATTTACCACATGATTGGAGTATAAAGCAGCAGTTAAGCCCTACGTTAGCGAGTTGCCAAGGCTATTTGCCCGGCGGCATTGGCTGGTATCGTAAAAGATTTGTAATTCCTGAAGAAAAACAAGGAGAAAAAGTATTCCTCTATTTTGAAGGGGTTTACAATAGAAGTGAAGTATATATCAATGGACATTTGCTTGGAAAAAGACCTAATGGATACATTTCATTTATGTATGATGCTACACCATACATTCAATATGGGGGTGAAAATATAATTGCTGTCCGTGTCGATCATAGCCGTTCGGCGGATTCTCGCTGGTATACCGGTTCAGGAATCTATCGTAATGTACATGTGATTTATTCTAATTTGGTACATATTGATCAATGGGGAGTTTATGTTTATCCCCAAAGCGCAACCGCTAGACAGGGAGTTTTAAACATAGAGGTAAATGTAAAAAATGAAAGTGCTTCAGCAAGTAAATTGATAGTAAAGAACGAATTGATTTCGTCCGATGGAAAAATTGTAGCTCAATCGTCAGGGAAATTGGATATTCCAGCAAATGCAGTAGGTAAATACAATAATACGCTAAAAGTAAAGACACCTAAATTATGGAGTTTGAACTTTCCCAATTTATATACATTGAATACGACCATCATTCAAAGTGGAAAAATAATAGATAAGACATCTACGACAACAGGATTTAGAACATTCACTTTTGATCCGAACAAGGGATTCGCGCTTAATAAAGAATGGCTAAAGATTAAAGGTGTGTGTCTGCATCACGATGCAGGAGTATTAGGTTCGGCTGTCCCCAAAGAAGTATGGAAACGTAGGTTGCAAAACTTGAAAGCAATAGGAGTAAATGCCATTCGGACAACCCACAATCCGCAATCCCCCGAATTATATGAATTGTGCGATGAATTGGGACTGTTGGTTCTCAATGAAGTGTACGATGAATGGGAATTTCCTAAACGCAAATGGCTTGAAGGGTGGAATGTAGGTACACCTGGATTTGAAGGAAATTTTGATTATTTTGAAGAATGGTGTGAAAAAGATTTGGCAGACTTTGTCCGTCGCGATCGTAACCATATTTCAGTATTTGCTTGGAGTATTGGAAACGAAGTTGATTATCCGAATGACCCGTATTCACATCCTGTTTTGGATGGGAAAAAGGACACAGGGTTTACACAAGCAATCTTTGGTGGATATAAAAAAGATGCTCCCGATGCTATGCGTTTAGGGACAATCGCAAAAAAATTAGTTGCCGTAGTTAAACAATACGATAAATCGCGCCCAACTACAGCCGGATTAGCGGGGGTAGCCATGTCAAACCAAACAGAATATCCCGGAGCACTTGATATTGCAGGTTACAATTATACCGAAAGTTTATATGACAAAGATCATCAAAACTATCCGAATCGTGTAATTTACGGCAGCGAGAATCGCCACGATCTGAACGCATGGAAACAAACACGTGACAAAGAATATGTGTTTGGACAATTTCTTTGGACTGGTATTGATTATTTGGGTGAATCAGGGAAATGGCCTTCAAGAGGATTCTATTCAGGATTGCTTGATTTCGGAGGATTCGTTAAACCTCGCGGATATTTCAGACAGTCTTTGTGGTCGGATCAACCAATGGTTTATGTAGGAACTTATCCTACGCCTGGTAAAGGAGCTAAAAGCCAGATGAAAGATGTATGGTCGCAACTGGATGCAGAGAATGAAGGTGCAAATTATGAAGAGAAAATACCGTCAATGGACGCATGGCCGATATGGAATTACGAAGAAGGACAAAGAATCCGGGTGGTTTGCTATACCAATGCAGCTAAAGCCAAATTATTACTCAATGGATGTGAAGTCGGACAAACCAAAGAATATGATGATAATACGGGAATTATCTATTGGGATATACCATACAAAGCCGGAAAATTGGAAGTAATCGGGATGGATGTATCAGATAATCAAGTTTCAAGCTATCAAATACAATCATCTCGATCTCCTTATGCTTTAAAAATAATTTCAGCAGAGAAAACCATTTCAAAAGATAGAGGAGTAGCTCAAATTGTTCTGCAAATTGTGGATGAAAATGGGGTACCTGTAATGGTATCTGATAATGAAGTGACTTGCCATATTGCAGGGCCGGCAAAACTATTAGGCTTGGAGGCTAGTAATAATGAGGATATGAGTGACTATACGGATAACAAGCACCGAGTATATCATGGACGTATTTTGGCATATATTCAAGCAATGGGTAAAGAAGGTGAAGTAAAGGTGAGATTTTCAGCACCTTGGTTAAAAGAGGAAATACTGAAAATATTGGTTCAATAAAAAATGATAAGATAAAGTAAGATAGGGTGGAAAGATTGTAATAACAATGGATAAGAGGGTGTTGCAAAAGCTCCCTTACTATTTGAAAGCTTAAAAAACTATCAATTTGGTATTAGAAAAATGAATAGTCTTATTTTGTAGCATCCTCATTGAGTATTAACATTATAAATAATTATACCTATGCAAAAATATCTATTAAAAATTTTATTAATAGTTTTTTGTCTGTTCGGTTTCAATACTTTGGAAGCAAAAGTAACCATGCCAGGCATTTTTACAGATAACATGGTTCTTCAACGTGATCAATCTGTAAACATATGGGGATGGGCCGATAAGGGAGAAGCCGTGGAAGTTTCGTTTAATGGTCAAAAGAAGAAAACTAAGGCTGACAAGAATGGTAAGTGGATTGTCCAGTTAAAGCCAATGAGTTTTGGCGGTCCTTATACTATGAGTATTAAAGGAAAAAATAGTAATATTCAACTTACAAACATCTTGGTTGGTGAGGTTTGGTTATGCAGTGGACAATCAAATATGGAATGGATAGTGTCGAACTCTAACTCGGCCAATGAAGAAATCAACAAAGCCAATTATCCAAAAATCAGATCTTTTAATGTGGCTGATGACATAAGTACTGTATCAAAAGATGATTTAAAAGGAAATTGGGAAGTATGTTCGCCTGCTACAGTAGGTAATTTTTCGGCTGTGGCATACTTTTTTGCCCGCAATTTATATGAGGATTTGCAGATGCCTATAGGTATTATAAACTCTTCGTGGGGTGGGACGGAAATTGAAACATGGATCAGCCCTGAAACTTTTTCAACATTACCGCAACAGTTTAAAAGCAAGTATAAAAATGAAATAAAAGATTTAGATGCTTTCATGGTAACTAATACAGTTGCCCGTGAAGCTTATAATAAAGCTTTGTCTCAGGAACCTGGATTACAAGAAGGATGGTTTAAAAAAAGCTACAATACTTCGACATGGCAAACAATGAATATACCTCAACTTTGGGAAAATATATTAGGTAATGTGGATGGATATGTATGGTTTAGCTATAAATTTAATGTTGATCCGGAGTGTGCCGGAAAAATAGCCAAATTATCTCTTGGCGCTATTGATGATAACGATATAACATGGATTAACGGGCAGAAGATTGGTGAAACTATCGGATATGCAGCGAATCGCATTTATAATGTTCCGGAAGGTGTGCTGCAAGCAGGAACTAATATTGTAACAGTACGTGTTCATGATACAGGTAACGGTGGCGGAATTTATGGAAAGCCGGATGAATTACATTTGTTGGTTAGCGGAAAGAAAATCTCATTAGCTGGTAATTGGAACTATAAATTTGGGGTGACCAATACTCAATTTAATTACGTGGACGTAGGACCAAATATGCAACCTTCTTTATTATATAATGCCATGATAAATCCGATAAAAGATTTAGCAATTAAAGGTGTCATTTGGTATCAGGGCGAGAGTAATGCAGGTGCAGCAAAAAAATACCAAACACTTTTTCCGGCCATGATAAATGACTGGCGTAATAAATGGGGATATGATTTTCCTTTTTACTGGGTTCAGCTTGCAAACTTTATGGCAAAAGATACTATCCCTGTTGATAGCGACTGGGCACGATTACGGGAGGCTCAAACAAAGACTTTATCGATACCTAAAACCGGTCAAGCTGTAATTGTTGATATTGGTGAAGCTGATGATATCCATCCGCGCAATAAACAGGATGTTGGACGTAGGCTTGCATTGATAGCTCTTAATAAAGATTATGGAAAAAATATGGTTTATAGTGGACCTACATTTAGAAGTATGGAAGTTTCAGGTAATAAAGTTATCATAACTTTTGATAATATAGCAGATGGATTACAAGTTAATTGTAGATATGGCTGTGTTGGTGGCTTTGCTGTGGCCGGACAAGATAAAGTTTTCCATTTTGCACGGGCATATAAGGAAGGAGATAAGATAATAGTAATCAGCGATAAAGTAAATAATCCAGTTGCAGTGCGTTATGGTTGGTCTGATAATCCGGATATTAATCTATATAATAGTGTTGGTCTGCCAGCTTGTCCGTTCAGAACGGATAAAGATTAACAGGTTTCGAGAAGGGTAAATGTGTTAAAAATTAAAATAAGGCAGCATAAAAAAGTGAACTGTACTCCAAAAGTTTTGTGCCTAACTTTTGGAGTACAGTTCACTTTTTTACTTTTAAATATTCAATTATCAGCGCACGGATTAAAAATACGTTTTTTCTGTTTTGTTTTTACAGAAGTAAAGCTAATTTTGCAAAGAAATATGAGAAAGAGAGACAAAACGTGTGCAAAAGCAACACCGGAAGAACCTAAACGCGAGCAGCGCATGGTATGCCTGATGAGCGAAGAAGAGCTGCGGATTGTGGATCGTTATCTGGAGAAGTATAAGATAACGAACAAATCGCGCTGGCTGAGGGAAACCATTCTCATGTTTATCCATAAGAATATGGAAGAAGATTATCCTACACTGTTCGGTGAGCATGACATGCGAAGATAAGAAGTGGTGGAATAGGATAGATGTGCGATGTGGAATGAGATAAACTGCAAGTAGTAAGAATTATGACAGATACGGATTATATGAAGCAGGCGCTTTTGGAAGCGCAAAAAGCAGGTGAGCGGGGTGAAGTGCCCGTTGGTGCCGTTGTTGTTTGCAAAGACCGTATCATTGCCCGTGCCCATAATCTGACTGAAACGCTGACGGATGTCACCGCACATGCCGAAATGCAGGCTATCACTGCCGCCGCTGCTACGCTTGGTGGCAAATATCTGAACGAATGTACTCTTTATGTAACCGTTGAACCGTGCGTGATGTGTGCCGGTGCCATAGCATGGGCACAAATAGGACGGCTGGTATTTGGTGCGGAAGATGAGAAACGGGGATACCAGCGTTATGCACCAAAGGCTTTGCATCCTAAAACTGCAGTAGTGAAAGGAGTACTGGCGGATGAATGCGCTGCATTGATGAAAGACTTTTTTGCTGCAAAACGCAGATAATACTTTTCTGAAAAATTTCGCTATAACAGGTTTGCCTTGTAGTGCGGAATACAAATAAATTATCCTACGGGAGAATTATTGTGTAGGGATATTCAGTAAATGTCCCTAAAAAATAAGATGGCATATGAAGATGATAGGACATGACCACTTCATATGCCATTCTTATTGCCATTTTTCGGTGCTTTCTCACATAATTCTATCCGACAGGACATGACGTTCCGGAAGAAGTCTGATGACCTCTTCTGATTCTGTGAGTAACATCATATCATGCTGCTTTAGCTGTTTTGTTTCTGATTTTTTCTATCATCAGTATGGCATTTGCCGTATGTATTCCAAAGAAAATCCACAGTATTTCCGTGTTCCTGTTTCTGGCCTTTATCCTTGAGAGC
>CDZU01044238.1_pt1 | contig 20609 bp, 21 predicted proteins | sample 557441 | NCBI WGS metagenome assembly CDZU01 (sample SAMEA3182114, study PRJEB8094) | gut metagenome | biome: human; feature: gut; material: Stool; isolation source: human stools | place: Canada | collected 2013-06-10
GTTTTATACTAAAAGAAAAAAGGAGGGCTACTCGAATGCCTTATTCGTTTATGAAAAATAAGAAGAAAGTACCCTCAAGTTATAAAACCTTGTATCTATCCAATACCCTCATCGAAAAAGTGAACCAAATCGCTGAAGAGAATGAAACCAGTTTCAACAATGTTGTTGTCAGTATGATCGAATATTGCCTGAGCTCCGAAACCGACGGCGAGGAATAGATTCCCCCGTCGGTTTCATATCATTCCCTGCCGATCCGGAGCCGTACCCCACCGATTCGCCCGATCCGGCGCAGGCCCTATACGACAGGAGGCAACGCAAGCTAAAGGGTTTGCGCCGCCTCCCGTTTTGCCGGCATATCAAGTAAAAAACCGGTGATTCTCAATGGTTGTGAGAACGTTTCCGGAATGTTGTTCCCCCCCGCCATCCCACCGCATATATTGGCAGTAGGTGTACGGCCGTGTCCAGAACGGTAGGATAAAGCGGCAGATGCCAGGGCCTATGCCGCTTCGAGAAAGGTAGGGATCACGCCATGGAATGGATATTGCATGTCAGCTCCGTCACCAACGCGATGCGGGGCAAGGCGCTCCTGGAGCGCCATGGGTTTACAGCTCATGTTCAACGCGCCGTTGATGCACAAGGAAACAACGGCTGTGGCTATAGCATACTCACCAGCGGAAACGTCGATAGAGCGGAACAGATTTTACAAAGCGCCGGCATTCGCGTCCGCGGGCGGCGGGAGGCGGGCTCACATGATATACCTCGATAATGCGGCCACCACATGGCCAAAACCCGTATGTGTCCGAGAAGCGGTGCAGCAGGCGCTGAACATTTACGGTGCCAATCCCGGGAGGGGCGGACACGCCATGGGGATGGCGGCCTCCCGGGAAATTTATCGTTGCCGGGAAACCGCCGCCCGGTTTTTCCATTTGGGGAATCCTGCCCATGTGGTATTTACTATAAACTGTACGATGGCACTCAATATTGTACTCAAGGGGCTGCTGCGTCATGGAGGTCACGTTGTGGTTTCCAGTCTGGAACACAACGCGGTCATGCGCCCGCTCAACGCTTTGTCTTCCAGCGAGCCGGTGTATTCTACGGCTTTGGTCGTCCCGGGGAATCCGGATGAAACGGTCCGCAATTTCCGCCGCTGCGTCACGCCCCGAACCAAGGCCATCGTCTGTACCCACGCGTCCAATGTATTCGGCTGCCGTCTTCCCATTCGGCGAATCGGTGAACTGGCCCATCGCTTGGGCCTTCTGTTTGTCGTTGATGCCGCCCAGAGCGCGGGCGTCTTGCCCATCGACATGACGGCAGACCATATTGACTATTTGTGTGTGCCGGGTCATAAAGGGCTATATGGCCCGATGGGAACCGGCATGCTGCTCTGCGGTCCCGATACCCCTTTGCCCACCTGGATGGAGGGGGGAACAGGCAGCCAATCCCTGCTTCTCGACCAACCGGACGAATTGCCCGACCGGTTTGAAAGCGGCACGCTCAATACGCCCGGCATCTGCGGCCTGCGGGCGGGAATGGAATGGGTGATGGGATTGGGCATCGACCGGATCAGCCGTCACGAAATCCGCCTGATGGCTATGCTTCACGACAGGCTGGACAGCACGCCAGGCATCCGGCTGTACACCCCCCGGCCGCGGATACAAGAGACCGCGCCGGTGCTTTCGATTCGCGTCGACGGACAGTCGAGCGAGGAGACAGGGGCGCTTCTGGACCGCATGGGCATCGCCGTTCGTCCGGGCCTGCATTGCGCTCCAAGCGCCCATCGGCAATGGGGGACGGCGCCGGATGGCACGGTCCGCCTGGCCCCCTCTGCGTTCACCAACGATGCGCAGATCGAGAAAACTGCGTATCTTCTCCGGGAAATCGCAAGAAAGTCATTGCAATAATCACACAGTATGGTAAAATAGAAGCGATTAGGCGCTCTGTGGGCGTTGGGAAAGCGTGGTGAGGCGCATGGGGGACTTTTTCGCCGATGTTTGGAACCATATTGTGAGGTTTTTTTCATCTTACAATTATCTGATCGATACACTGGACATTTTGCTGGTGGCTTTTGCCATATACAGCCTGATCAAATTGGTGCGCGATTCCCGGGCGGAACAGCTCCTCAAAGGCCTATGCCTTCTCGGGATCGCGTACGGCATGGCGTATCTCCTGCAACTGACCACCTTAAAATATCTGCTTAAAATTGTCTTCGACAACGCGTTGATCGTGTTGGTGGTGATTTTTCAACCCGAAATCCGGCGCGCACTTGAACAGGCGGGACACTCCCGTATCGGAAAACTCAACATTTTCGGAGGAAGCGACGAGGAAAACGAACGGTATGTCCAGGGCTGGCAGAGAGCGATTTCGGCTGTCTGCGGAGCCGTCTCAACCCTCCAACGTCAAAAAATGGGCGCGTTGATCGTGTTTGAACGTTCCACGAAGCTGGGGGAAATTATCAAAACCGGCACCATCGTGGATGCTGATCCGACTCCCGAACTGATCGGCAATATCTTCTTCAACAAGGCGCCTCTGCACGACGGCGCCATGATAATCCGGGACGGCCGTGTGCATGCGGCCGGATGCATCCTGCCCTTGTCCGATAACATGCAGATCAGCCGCGAGTTGGGAACGCGTCATCGCGCGGGACTCGGCATGAGTGAAAATTCGGACGCCATCGTGGTCATCGTCTCGGAAGAAACCGGGACGGTTTCGATGGCGCTTTCAGGGGAACTCAAGCGCAACTACAGCCCCGAGGCCCTTAAGGTTGCGCTGGAAAACGGCATCCTGTGGGACAAGTCCCGCGGCAATAAGGATGGAGAGCCCCGGAAGTTTGGGCTGTTCCGGAGGTGGAAGTCCAAATGAAAAAGAAAACAACGCTGAACTCTCTCATGCATAACGATAAACTGATGATAGCCTTCTCCCTGGTGACCGCCATTGTCGTCTGGGCCTTGGTGGTCAACGGGCCCGCCAACATCAAGACCACGACCCTCAAAAAAGAGGTCACCATCGATTTGACCGATACCTATGCGGAAAACAACGGCATCCGCGTCATTGAGACCCCTGACCTGACGGTCGAGGTGACGGTCAGCGGCCCCCGTTCGGTAACCGATTACCTGGGCAGCGAAGATATTTTGGTCAATGCGGAAACCAAACTCATATTGGGAGCCGGCCCGGCCATTCTCAACATCTCGGTGTCCAAAACCAATCGAAACGCAGACTTTGAAATCACCGGTTATTCTCCCTCCACCATCACTGTACAGTGTGACTACTGGGACACCGTGGAGCTGCCGGTGCGGATGGATATCTCCTCGGTACAGGTGGAGGATCCGGCTTCGCAGCAACTGGGAGAGCCTATATTGGATAGAACAAATATTCAAAGCGGCTCGCTCCGATTGGAAGGTCCCCGAAGCACCGTGAGCCAGGTGGCCTCCATCGTCGCCCGGGTGGAGGCGGACGAGCCGATCCGCTCGGTACAGGTCTACGCCGCCAGACTGGTAGCGCTGGATGCCAACGGAAACGAAGTGGATCTCAACGGCTGTCAGCTCTTCGATGTTTCGACGGAAGAGCCATTGCAGTCCGAGACGGTCAATGTTACAGTCCCGGTCCTTGTTCAAAGACGGGTGGAATTCACATATGACCTGCTCCATGTGCCGCCCGCCATTGCATCTAATCCGAACCTCGTCACCTTGTCGGTTTCCTCCATTACCCTGGTAGGGCCGCAGGAGTCGGTAGACAGCGCGGCGGAATCCCTGGCAAACTTCGGCGCCATTGATTTTGACCATCTGACGCCAGAGGATACTGTCCGCGTGGTTTCTCTCAATATTCCTGCGGGCGTCACGGTGCTGGAAAACGTCAGTGAAGTTACGATCACACTGGATATCGGCGGGTATAGCAGCAAAACGCTGGACATGTCCTTGATGACCGAACAGGATGTGGTCTTTCAGAATCTCTCCGCCAACCGTTCCATTTCCGTGCCCCAGCAGGTTATCCGCAATATCCGGATCTGCGGCAATGCCGCATCCGTCGAGGCTGTCACAGAAGGGGATCTGATTGCGGTCGTGGACGCGGGGGCAAACTCCAGCCTCGGTTCTGTCCGATATGCTGTACGCATCGAAGTACCGTCCTATGACGACGTTTGGGTTTATTATGGGGCGGAAAACCAAACCGGATATGAAATTTATGCGACTGTGAACTAACCCCGGGATTTTTGTGCGGTCGGTCCGTCAAGTCTGACCGCCTCAGTTGCAAGTGAGATGAAAACGGCGGAAGCATACGCTTCCGCCGTTTTCATTACGATAGATCCTTCACCCGTAGGAAAGAGTTTGCTTTCCTTCATTTAAATCCTGTCATGATTCCCCGCTGGGCACAGCGCACCTGCGGGGCCTCCGCTATCCGGTCAGTCGCTTGCGCATCTCCTGCAAGATGACCCGTTCGCGGCGGGAAACCTGCACTTGGGTCATGCCGAGTTTCTCGGCAGTGGCCTGCTGAGTGTGACGATTGAGGTACCGCAAAACAATCAGAGCCCGGTCCCGGGGTTCCAATTCCCCGAGTACCTGCTGGAGCGCCAGACGGTCGGTGACGGCCTCCTCCGGCGGTGTAACCGGCAGATCGATCTCCTCTCCGTTGTCATCGTCCCCCGATCTGGTCAGGGACAGGGCTGGCATAGACGCACCGAGCGCCTCGACCGCCTGTTCCCGTTCCACCCCAAGCAGATCGGCCAGTTCCCCGACCGTGGGTTCCCGGCCCTCGCGGGCGGTAAAGGCATCCCGTTCCCTCGAAGCGCGCAGGGAGAGTTCCTTGAGGGAACGGCTCACCTTAACGGTGCCCCCATCCCGAAACAGGCGGCGGATTTCGCCCAGGATCACCGGAACCGCATAGGTGGAGAATTTAAGCCCGCGTGCTTCATCGAAACCGTCGGCGGCCTTGACCAATCCCATACAGCCGGATTGGAACAGATCGTCGTATTCGATGCCCCGCCCCATAAACCGGCGAGCGCAGGTGTGTACCAGCCCGATATTGTCGCATATCCGCTGTTCCCGTCCAGTCAAGGCAGCTTCGCCTGCCGTTCCCGCAGCACTATGTATTTTTCCAGAGTCACCACGGTTCCCTTGCCCTTGCGGGAGGTCACTTTCAGGCGATCGGTAAAGCTCTCCATGACGGAGAAACCGAGTCCGGAACGGTCGTCACCTCCAGTCGTGAACAACGGTTCCATCGCCTGTTCCACATTCTCGATTCCACAGCCGCGATCCCGAACCTTGACGACCGCCCGCCCGTTTTCATACAGCCTCATCTGTACGGTGATATCCCCGATGGTATCGCGGTAGGCGTGTACGATGCAATTGGTCACCGCCTCGGACACGGCGGTGCGCAGGTCGCTGAGTTCATCTACAGCGGGATCGAGTTGGGATAGAAAGGACGCCACAACCGCGCGGGCGAACCCCTCGTTTGCAGAACGACTGGGAAATGTCACCTTCATCTCATTGATGGGCTTCATGGGTATCCTCCTTCTGTCTGCCGTCATTCGTACCGACCTCCTCTAAGATGTTCAGCCGGTCGAGACCCGCCAGCCGCATAATCTTTCGGATCCGATCCGACGCGCCTGTAACGTACAGTTGACCGCCGGCGAGTTGCATGAGCCGGTACCGCCCCATAATCAGGCCGATGCCCGAACTGTCCATAAAACTCACGCCCTCAAAATCCAGCCGAAGCCGTTTAGCGCCGGTACGGTCCACGGCGCCGTCGATCTGATCCCGCAGAGACCGGGCCGCATGATGGTCCAGTTCACCGGAAAGCCATATCGTCACGCCGGAAGGTGATGCATCCATGCGAATCACCATGCCGATTCCTCCTGCCTGTTGAATGTCCGGGAACAGCGGGCAAAACACCCGCAAAAAAAACAAGCCCCCGTCATGTTTCCATGATAAGGGCTTGTCTTCTGCGATGCATGAGAATCCCGCCGTCGAATTTCGGGAACTGAACCGGGATTCGGGCGGTTTCTTTATTTTTTTGTGAGATAAGGTCGAACAGCCGACGCAAGAAAGAAGGAACCCCCTATCAACAAGGGCCCTTCGCCCGCTGCTTCCTTTGCCAGGGTGAACGCTCTCTCCGGATTTTCCTCGGATACCGCCTCCACTCCAGCCTCTCGAAAAGCCGCGGCAAGCTCTTTGCCGGGCAGGGCCCTGGGATTTTTCGGGGTGCAGCACACCGCTTGGGCAGCGAAAGGCGCGATCAAAGCGGCGCCGGTTCGAATATCCTTGTCCCGCAGCATGCCCCACAACAGGGTCAACGGCGCGCGGTCTTCCTCCGGTATTTCCGCGAGCGTCCGGACCAGCGCCCGGATGCCGTCAGGGTTGTGGGCCCCATCCAACATGAGCAGCGGACTTCGGCGGATCAGTTCCTGCCGGCAGGGCATCCGAATTTTCGCAAGCGCCGCAAGAGCCTTGTCCCGCTGAAATCCGTATCCCTTTTCCTCCAGCAGCCGCATGACGCACAGGGCGGTCAGGGCATTGTCCCGCTGAAAACTTCCGGTTAGAGACAGCGTCACCGGCCCTCCTTCCCATTCGAAAACCAAATGGTCCGGCGTTTGATCCACTATGGACGCAGATGCGGCCCCCGGCATGTGGACGATCAGGCCCTGTCCGGCCGCTTCCTCCATCAGCATCCCCAGTGCCTCCTCCGGCTGGCCAGGGGAAGAGACGGCCAGACAGCCCGGCCGCAGGATTCCGCATTTTGCCTGGGTGATCTCCTCTATGGTGGAGCCCAGCACCACCGTGTGGTCGAGACCCACTGGGGTTAAGACCACGGCAAGAGGATGATCAAACACGTTTGTCGCATCATCGCGTCCGCCCAGCCCGCATTCGATCACACATAAATCCGTTCCTTCCCGCGCAAACCAGAGGATCGCAAGGGTAGTGAGGAGTTCGAACTCAGACAGGCTTCCCACCTCCCCCATTGCGGGAGCCAAGGCCGCAATTTCTTCAACTAAAGCGGCGAAATCGTCCCTCTGAATCGGAATCCCGTCAATGCTGATCGTCCGGCGCAACCCTATGACCGGCGGAGAGGTAAACAGGCCGGTTTTATAGCCGCCGGCCGACGCCATGGCCTGGATCATCCGGGCGGTGGAGCCCTTGCCGTTGGTTCCGGCGACATGGACTACCTGGAGCTTGTCCTGCGGCCATCCGAGAAGGGACAGAACCCGTTTCATCCGGGCCAGGCCGAATTTCATCCCGCCGGGTTTTAGCGCGTCGATATACGCTCTAGCTTCGATGTAGGTCATGGTCGATACCTCCCGTTCAGCAGACGACTGCTTTATTATAGCACATCCCAGCTTTGTAAAAAAGGGGCGACACGGCCGGCGAGAAAACGACTTGACAGGTCATCCTGCCGACGGAAAAGGAAAGAGCCGCTTTTTCGTTTGTTATCTTCCTTTATAGCAGAGAAGATACCCCATAATAAATCAGAAAAGCACCGATTAAAATTATGACAACAGGCACGATATAGGATGAAACTTTCCCCAATATATGTTCCAATCTCTGGATCGCCGTCGTCCCCCGGAGTTTGTTGTACCCAAAGTAAAGCAAAATCAGCGGAAGTACATACATGAAACTATATATAAACAAGAAGATGAGTACGAACGGAAACGGCGGATCATAGCTTGTCAGCATGGCCAGAAAGCCGAAATAAGGGAATGCGCTTGTCAATTCTACCGCGCAGAAAACCCCGCCCATTGCAAACAAAGAGAGTGGAGAAAGCCGGGCGGGAGAGCTAGCAATGCTGACTTTTCCGTCATCCCCCTCATCCCGGTCATCGTTATCACCGTCATGATAGCCGCCCTGTTTGGTTTTGAAGATGAGCCGTATTCCAACTACAAGGCAAAGAAAACCGGAGCCCAACGCGGCTCCATATACATACCAAGGATAGGCTTCGGTCACCTTGGACAACAGCCGTGATATCCATGTGGCAACGCCATAATAAACGGCCAGCACCATCGTCCAGTTGGCTAACCCAATGCCCAGAATGAAAAACCAGATATGCCGTTTGTTTTTTACCATCGCTTGGAGCAGCATTTGCTGGGCTATGGCAGAAGGATTCAGACTGTCGAAAAAACTAGATGTTATGGCTGTCCCCAAAAGAAGCCACATACTACTCTATCCCTCCTTGAGAATATGAATAAAAAAACGGCCTGCGTTTTGTGTAACGCAGGCCTACTACACAATAAAACAAAACCCCGGCGGGTCAATTTTATCCAAAGTTATTCTTTTTCCCGTTCTCGCTTTCTCTTCAGTTCAACGGCCTCCTTCCCCGTCAGATGGTCAATCGTCATTTCCAGCATACATAGAGGCGTCCATTCGCGGGCAATCGCTTCCCTCCGGTTTTCGGCCGTATCGTCCGGAGCGTATTTCACGGCCAATTTTTCGATGGCACGGTATTTCTCCTGTTCATCTTCCACAATCCGAATGGTTCCGAACACAATGACGCTCCGGAAGTAAGAGGTGTATGCTTCCGGCACGACCTGGTCCTTGTCAATGACACAGAAAGACGCTTTCGGATTATGGCGGACAGCATCCAGTTTATGTCCGCTTTTGGCGCTGTGAAAATATAGCCTTTTGCCGTCAAATACATAGCTGATGGGTACGGCATAGGGATAGCCGTCGTCCCCGGACAGGGCAAGAACGCCGGAAGTTCCCCGAAACAAAACCGACGTACATTCTTCTTGTGAAAGAGCTTGTTTTTTCCGTCGCATTTCCCGGAACAAAAAATCCACCACCTTGATTTCTTACCCGCACACAGCCGAGACCTACTGAAAAAACAAAAGCATTGATTGTCGTATCTCCCATGGCCTAACGATACGAAATCAATGCTTTACAGCTTGCCCGGCAGCAAGCGGAATCCTCATATGAATACATGTATTATAACACATGTTTCATTCCCGTCAATAGTCAAATTTCGGGATGCAGATCGCGTTCCACAGGCTTTTCCTCTGGACTATAGCAGAGCCTGCGGCCTATGTCCGCTTGATCCGGCATACGGCGATGACGTAAATGGAGAACCTATTCTAAAAATATCCCGTCTTTTCAGAAACCCGCGATTTCAGAAGTATCCGGCTGAGAAGAGGATTCCCCGCCGCCTCCGAACCATTCGCCGATCTGATGGGTCAGTCCTTCCCACCATTCCACAATCTTGAACTTAACCTCATATTTCTGCGGCTGGGTGACGATATCCACCTGCTCCTCGTCCAACACATCGGATAATTCCTTATGTTCCGATGCCGCCGGCACACAGATGGGCGGGAAGACCACGCACCACCAGTTCTTTCCAGCGCCCTCGCCGATGGTGATCCGCACCGCGTCATACATCCCCGCGGGCAGGGTACCCGATTCGTAGGTTCGGGTGGTGAAGTACATCCGCGTCATCTCAGCGCCTACCGGATAGGTGTACCCCTCGTCGTACACCCGCTGCTGCGCCGCCGCGAGGATCTCCGGCAGCCGTTCTTCCGCGACTTTCAGTGCCTCGTCCGCGTTTTCCGCGGTATCAAACAATCCGGCGGCCGTCTCGGTAACGGTATCCCGCACCTTCAGTTTAAGCGCCTGATCCTCCTCACTGTCGGAATTGGCGAGTACGTGCAGACGGACCACCTTTCGGCGGATTTCCTCACAATCCTTGGCAAATCCCCAAGGAAAGCCGCACAGCGACAGTCCCAGCGTCAAAACCAGCCCGCAGGCCAGCGCTTTACTCCATTTCCGCACGATAAATCCCGTCCTTTCTCCGGTTACGACGGCGTGTCCGCCGCCGGACACCCAGAGTATGGACGAGAAGATAGCGGTTATGCAGAGAATAGGAAAATTTTTACAAATAAGCTCCGTTAAAATTTTAGAGCCGGCCCATGAGGACAGGGACGGCACAGATACACCTCTTCATAATTCCGTCGGAGAATGGCCGCACACCGGCGGGCGGCTTCGTCGTCATCGAAAAGTCCAAACACCGCCGAACCGCTTCCCGTCATCCGGCACCCGAGCGTATGATGTTCCCGCATCACCCGCTCGATCTCCGCCGTTTCCGGCAGGGCGAGGGCCTCTTCAAACACATTGCAAAGCTCCCGTGCCACCGTCGCGAGATCTCCGGCGCAAAGCGCATCCGCCACCGCGCCGGTGTGCGGACGACGAGTGATCTCCGCACAGTCGAGCAGACGGTACGCCTCCGCCGTCCGCATACCGTCCAAGGGTTTGGCCACGACGACCGCGCAATCGGGAAGGCTCGGCAACGGCGTCAGAATGGTGCCGGTTCCCTCCGCATAAGCGGCCGCCCCCAGCACGCAGAAAGGCACATCCGCCCCCACCACCTCCGCGACGGCGCACAGCTCTTCAGCCGTCATCCGGGTGTCCAACAGCCGGTCGAGAGCCACCAGGGTACCGGCGGCATCGGCACTCCCCCCCGCCAGGCCCGCCTGCAGGGGGATACGCTTATGTAGGATAATCTCCACCCCGGGATTGGACAGGCCGCAGGAGCTGAAAAACGCGGCCGCGGCCCGGACAGCCGTATTGGCCGGGCCGTCCGGAACCCGTTCGTCACCGCAGACAAGCGTGAGCATATCCGCTTTTCCCGTCAAGCGGACCGTCACCCGATCGCACAAATCGATGGCCTGCATAACGGTCTCGATCAGATGATAGCCGTCGTCCCGGCGGCCGGTCACATCCAAGGTCAGATTGATTTTGGCCGGTGCTTCTACCGTCACGCTCATACGGCGCCGCCTTCCTGCCGGCCGGTCAGCGGCCGACGTGTTCTTCAACGAAAGCCCGCATCCGATGCATGGCCTCGGTGATATGCTTAAGGGAATAACAATAGGAGATCCGGACATACCCTTCTCCACAGTCGCCGAACGCCGTCCCCGGCACCACGGCAACCCTTTTTTCCCGCAGAAGATTCTCGCAGAAGGCATCCGAAGTCATTCCGGTCGCCTGCACCGACGGAAACACATAAAAGGCCCCCTCCGGTTCAAAACAGGTCAAGCCCATTTTGTTGAGCTCATCCACAATAAAGCGGCGGCGCACGTCATAATCCGCCCGCATCCGTTCGACATCCTCATCCCCGTTTTCCATCGCCTCGATAGCCGCATACTGAGCGGTGGTGGGCGCGCACATCAGCGCAAACTGATGGAGCTTGACCATCAGCTCCATGACCGGAGCGGGGGCGCAGGCATACCCCAGCCTCCATCCCGTCATGGCAAAAGATTTCGAGAAACCGTCCACCAGCACAGTGCGTTCCCGCATCCCCGGCAGGGACGCAATGCTGACATGGGAACTTCCGCCGTAGGTCAAACCACCATAAATCTCATCCGAGAGTACCATCACGTCGGTATCCCGCAGCACGGCGGCGATCGCCTCCAAATGCTCCCGGCGCATCACACCGCCGGTTGGGTTGTTTGGATAGGGCAGGATGAGCAGCTTGGTTTTAGGGGTCAGGGCAGCCCGCAGGGCCTCGGCCGTCAGGCGAAAGCCGTCCTCCGCTTTGGTGACAATAGGAACGGCGGTTCCCCCCGCCATCACCGTGAGCGGCTCATAACAGACAAAACTCGGCTGGGGGATCAGCACCTCATCCCCGGGACAAATCAAAGAACGCAGGCACAGATCAATCGCCTCGCTGCCCCCGACGGTCACAAGAATCTCGGTACGGGGCTCGTATTCCACCCCGATATGCCGCTGGACATACCCCCCGATCGCCTGTCGAAGCCGTAACAGTCCCGCATTGGCCGTATACCAGGTTTTGCCCTTTTCCAGCGAACGGATTCCCTCCTGCCGGATATGCCAAGGGGTGGAAAAATCCGGCTCCCCAATGGACAGGGTGATGACATCCTCCATCTCGTTCGCAATATCAAAAAACTTCCGGATCCCCGACGGTTTGAGCCGCCGCAGGATCGGATTGGTCAGCACCTCGTAATTCATGGGTTTCACAGGGCTCCTCTCTCGTCCTTCTCGTCTCCCAGGAACATAACGCCGTCATCCTTGTAGCGGCGCAGAACGAAATGGGTGGCGGTGGACAGCACGGAATCCAAAGTAGACAGGCGTTTGGCGACGAACATGGCCACGTCTTTGAAAGTCCGTCCGTTGACAAAGACGGACAAGTCGTATCCGCCCGACATCAGATAGACGCTCTCCACCTCTTCGAAACGCATAATGGTTTCGGCCACCGCCTCAAAGCCGAGATCCCGTTTGGGTGTGACTTTCAGTTCAATAATAGCGGTCACATACTCCCTCTCGGTCCGGTCCCAATCGATGAGCGCCTTATAGGCACGGATAACGCCGCTTCTTTCGAGGGCGGCGATTTGGGCCGCCACCTCATCCTCCGTCCGGTCCAGCATCACCGCGAGCTGGGCGTTGGTCAGGCGGGCGTTGGTATCCAACAGTTTGAGCAGCTTATCCATGGTAGTTCCTCCTTTAAAATAATGGAAATCCACTAGTATTATACGAAAACACGGAACCAAGCACAAGAGCGGGATCCGGCCGTGCCTATCCGATCCGGACGTAAACCGGCTTACCGGCCCGGAACAGGCAGACGTGCCGGAATCCGGCCTCCATCGCGAGCGCCGCAGCGGTCTCGAGTCCCGCCCCCACGTCCTCCGGCCGGTGGGCATCGGAGCCCAGGGTGATGTTCTCCCCCCCCAGTTCCCGAAAACGGCGGATAAGGGGCAGATCGGGCGAGGTCAGTCCAATGGCCTGCCGCAGGCCGGAAGTGTTGATTTCCAACGCTATTCCCCGCTCGGCCATCCGGCGAAACATCGTGTCGATCACATCCTGCCAGCGCCGTGTGTCCGCTGGCCGTTTGTTTTCCGGCATATACCGCATAGGGTAGGTCAGATGAGCTAGGGAATGGATCCCTCCCATCTCCACCAGTTCCAGTTCCGCTCGGAAATACTCATCCAATAAGGCATCTATATCGGCTGAGGCATAATCGACATGGTAATAATCCACCCCGTCCTCCAGGTTGTGGATGGATCCCAATACGAAATCGTATGCATGATCCGCCAGCAGACGGGCGGAGCGCTCCGGGTCGAATATGGGCTCGCCAAGTTCCACACCGGCCAGGATCTCCAGCCGTCCGGCAAAGCGCTCCTGCATATCGATGGCCTGGGTATAAGACCGCTCGCTGCTTTGGTCGTATCCATCGGCGAGGAATCCGGTCATCTCCACATGGTCGGTCACGGCCAGGGCGGGGAGGCCCAGTTCCAGGGCTGCCCGGCACATGGATTCGATCGGTGCCTGCGAATCGGGGGAGGAATCGGTGTGGGTATGTAGGTCCGCGAGAGGGAAAAACGACATGGGAGTATCCTTCTTTCCTGAGGATTGCGGTATTTATACGGAAATGCCAGCCATTCCGGAGGGGGCGCCGCCCCCTCCGAAAACCAGATCTGTGGCGGCATCTTCGGTCGTGTCTAGTATACCACATATTTTTTTCCTTGCAATCTCCCTGTCCCATTTTCTTTTGCCGGCGGTTATGATATGATAAACAAAAGCGTTTTCATCCGTTGGAGGAGGACGATCCTCATGCCGTTCACGGCTTTTACCAGACGATCACGGCGGGTAACCGCAGCTTTGACAGCGGCCATTCTCCTGTTCATGGCCGCAGCCGGATGCGTCGCGCGGGAAGAATCGTGGGAAAATATGGACGGACGGTCCGGCATATCCGACGTTTCCCCCCAACCCGAAGGGGGCGGGGATGCGGCTGGAGAAGACGAAGGCTTCCCCATCGTCGAGTCTGTGCCGACCCTTCCCACTCAGACAGAGCCCACCAGTGTGCCCGAAGCGGCGCCTGCCGTCCCTCCTGCTGAAGACAAGCCCCTCTGTGCGGCGTTGACACCGGTACAAAAAAGCGCGTATTACGGACTGAACGTCCTCCAATCCATGCCCAGGGCTGAAAACCTGGTCGCGGCATATTGGCGGCTGGTTGCGGGCGTAGAAGCCTGTGAAACCACGATTTTGCTCAAAGATTCGGACTTGCCCGTCACAGTCGAAGAGATACAGACGGTGCTCGCCTATTACCGTTACGATTATCCGCAGCATTTCTGGATCAATTTAAATGCCGCAAGCTTTCCGATTCAGGTGTCCGGCGACACGGTGCTATCGATTACCCTCCCGTATACGCTTACCGGCGACGCTTTGTCCGAAGCCAAGGCCGCCTTCGGCACCGCCGCTTCCGCCATGCTGGAAGGACTGGACGCGGATATGGAGGAAGCCGAGCGGGAGAGGATTCTCCACGATCGGCTGGTCGGTGGGGTGGTATACGATACCACTTTAAGCAAAGCGGACATCTATAACGCATACGGCGCCCTTGTCAATGGAACGGCGGTCTGCGAAGGATACGCCAGGGCTATGCAGTACCTCCTATATCAGGCCGGTATCCAGTGCCTGATCGCCGTCGGATCGAGTAAGGGGGAAACCCACGCCTGGAACGTGGTCTGCATCGACGGGGCCTATTATCATCTCGATCCCACGTGGGACGATCCGATCCACGATGCGGATTTCGACTTCATTTCATATGCCTATTTCAACCTAACCGACGAGGAAATCCGGCGAGATCACGAGATCGACGAAACCAGCTACTATCCCCTGCCCGCCTGTACGGACGAGGCGGCCCAGTATTACCGTTCCCGGGATCTCGTCTATACCACCTATTCGGCGGCCGATGTCGCGGCCCGGATCCGGGATGCCAAAAACCGGGGCGACACCCTCGTGCGCTTTTGGGTATCCGGAGATGCAGGCGCTTATGCGCAATCCATATTGGACGACTGGGACAAAATCTGCCGCGAGGCGGGAATCTGGGGCAGCATCCAGTTGATCACTCCCAGCTCACCGGAAATTGTATTTTCTTTCAAAGAAGGCGGAACCGGCTTCTGACCCCTCGCCAAATGTAAAGTCTTCCTTTTCAAATCGGCCGGATTATGCTATAATGCTGGCGCCGGCTTGCCGCCGCGGCACTGGATTCGGCGGTTTGCGCAGGCTTATTTCGAAAAAGAAAGGCGTTGACCTCAACATGCGCGCTGTCATCACCGTCATTGGAAAAGATATGGTGGGCATTCTCGCCCGTGTATCCTCCGACTGCGCCCGGCATCGCATCAACGTGCTGGAAGTGACCCAGTCCATCCTACAAGATATGTTCGCCATGATCATGATGGTGGATATTTCAAACAGTGATATCCCCTTTACGCAGTTTGCCGATGAGATGGCTGCCGCCGGGCGGGAGATGCATCTCTCCATCCATGCCATGCACGAGGACATTTTCAATTCCATGCACCAGATCTGAATTTTCCGAAAGGCGGCTATTTTTCATGCTCAACGCTCACGATATACTCGAAACTATCACCATGATTCAGGAGGAAAACCTCGATGTGCGCACCGTCACGATGGGGATTTCCCTCCTCGACTGCTGCGATGCGGACATGGCGCGCGCCTGCGACCGGGTGTACGATAAAATCACCCGGCGGGCGGAGCGTCTGGTTGCCACGGCGGAACAGATCGAAAAAGAATACGGTATCCCCATCATCAACAAGCGGATCTCCGTCACCCCCGTCGCCATGATTCTGGCGGCCTGTTCCCATAAGGATCCCGTCCGCCTGGCCTTGACCTTGGAGCGGGCGGCGAACACCTGCGGAGTCAACTTCATCGGCGGTTATTCCGCCTTGGTGCAGAAGGGATTTTCATCCGGGGACCGGGAATTGATTGACAGCATCCCGGAAGCTCTGTCCGTCACCGACCATGTCTGTTCATCGGTGAACATCGGTTCTACCAAGGCCGGCATCAACATGGACGCCGTGGCCATGATGGGACCGGTGGTGCGCGCCGCGGCCGAAAAAACCACCGATCGGGACTGCATCGGCTGCGCCAAGCTGGTGGTATTTTGCAACGCTCCGGAGGATAATCCTTTTATGGCGGGCGCCTTTCACGGCGCAGGTGAACCCGATTGTGTCATCAATGTGGGCGTCTCGGGTCCCGGTGTGGTCCGGGCGGCCTTGGCCAAAGCCGGAGACTGTGACCTCACCGCGGTATCCGATCTGATCAAACGCACCGCCTTCAAAATCACCCGGATGGGCCAGCTCGTGGCGAAGGAGGCCTCTTCCCGGCTCGGAGTGCCTTTCGGCATCGTCGACCTGTCTCTGGCGCCCACTCCGGCGGTGGGCGACTCCGTCGCCCATATTCTGGAAGAGATGGGGCTCGAATGCTGCGGTGCCCATGGCACCACGGCCGCCCTCGCCCTGCTCAACGACGCGGTGAAAAAAGGCGGCGTGATGGCCTCTTCCCACGTCGGCGGCCTCTCGGGTGCCTTCATCCCGGTTACAGAGGACGCCGGCATGATCGACGCCGCCCGCTGCGGCTGCCTGCGGATTGAAAAGCTGGAGGCCATGACGGCGGTCTGCTCGGTCGGCCTCGACATGATCAACATTCCCGGCGACACTCCGCCCGAGGTGATTTCCGCCATTATCGCCGATCAGGCCGCCATCGGCATGATCAATTCCAAGACCACCGCCGTCCGGGTGATTCCAGCCATCGGCAAAAAAGTCGGAGAGGAACTTTCCTTTGGCGGATTGCTCGGCGGCGGCCCGGTGATGCCGCTCAACACTTGGTCCCCCGCCCGTTTCATCGCCCGGGGCGGCCGTATCCCTGCCCCGATTCAAAGTTTAAAGAATTGAACTTTCTGCGAGAACGCGGCGTTCAGCCGCGTTCTCATTTCGTAGAAATCCTGGCACTATCTATCCTGTACAAACCATGCTCGCGCAAAATGGGGACTATATGGTCGCCTTGCCTGAAAAGAGGCTCCCTACAGCGGCGTAAAATCGACAAACTCACCATTGTATTTGTATACGAATGGGTATATACTAAAGCGGTATTGGCGTTGATGCCGCAAAGGGCTATGGCAGGAGTGCCGTGGCCCTGAATTGCATTATGTTGCCGGCGGAAAGGGTGGCTGGTATGGAAGAGATGATCAAGCGCATTATCGATATGGATAAGAAAGCCCGGGAAATCACGGACGCTGCGCAGCAGGAAAAAATCGACTGCGAAAAAGAGATTGCCCAAAAAGTCGCGCAGATCCGCAGCGAATATCTGGAAAGGGCCCGCCGACGCATTCAGGTCAATGCGGAAACCGAACAAACCCTCGCCGACCAGAAATGGCGCAGGCGAAAAGCCAAATACGACAAGCAGCGTGAGGATCTGCAGGCGTCCTACGACGCCCATCACGAGGCTTGGGTGGCGCAGATCGTGGCCAATGTGCTCGCCGATTGACTGTACACACATTCATGCAGAAAGGACATGGTGCCGGGATGCCCGCCTCTCCGTATTCCTCCAACGTCATCCTCGCCAAGGCCCGCGCCATGTATGGCCGTTGCCTCACCGCGCAGGATTTTCACAACCTGCTCGCCTGTCACAGCGTCAGCGAGATTGCCTCTTATTTGAAAACCCACACCGCCTATGCGGGCGTGCTGGCGGACATCAACGAATCGACCATTCACCGCGGCTATCTGGAAACCTTGCTCAAGCGGAAATTGTGGAACGATTACGCCTCCCTTTCCCGCTATGACCGGTCGGTGGGAATGCGGATGTCCGAATATCTCATCCGGCTGGCCGAAATTCAGCAGATCCTGTCCTGTTTGCGTCTGATGAGCGCGGGCAGAGCAGAAGAATTTTTCTTTGCCATGCCGATGTTTTTGAACGGCCATACCCAACTCGATCTAACCCGTATGGCGCACTCAAAAACCTTCGGTGAATTGCTCGCCGCTCTCAGCGGCACCCCTTACCGCGAAGTGTTGGAACCCTTCTCTCCCGAAGAAGAGGGACGGATTCCCTTTACAGCCATCGAAAACGCACTGTATACCGGACTGATGAACACCCTCCTCTCCATTATAGATGACACAAAAGGCGATCTGCACCGGGAGCTCCGACGTCTGTGCGGTTCTCAGATTGATACACAAAACGTTTCCCGTATCGTGCGGCTGAAAACCTATTTCGGTGCGGATCCCGACACCATCCGCTCCAATCTTCTTCCCTCCGGCGGCACCATTCCGGACAAGGTGCTCGAGCAGATGCTGCAGGCGCCGACTGCGGACGAGGTGCTCGCCCTGTTCTTCGCCACCCCGGCGGGACGGCAGTTACCCCCTGCACACCGGGATTTTGTTTACGATCTGTATCACCGCGTCCCCTATTTCAATGCCCGGCACGCCATGCATTTTTCCACTCATCCCATGGTGGTGATGATCTCCTATATCCTCATCACCGAAGTGGAACTGGACGATATTATCAATGTCATTGAAGGCATCCGTTACGGTCTGTCCCCCGAAGAGATCAAACCCATGCTGGTTCTTGTCGAACATTAGGAGGTGATCCCATGGCTGTAGCCAAAATGAAGCTCGTCAGTATCATTGGGCATATGCAGAGCCTGGATGCTGTGGCGCGCGTTTGCGGCGGCAGCGGCGTATTTCAGCCGGACGACGCCCTGTCCTTTTTTTCGGACACCTCCGGCTTTGCTACTATCAAGGAAGACAATCCTTATGCCGATCCTCTTGGCCGCTTGGAAGCCGCCGTCGGCCGGGCGGGCGGAACGCTGTCCCTGACCGACCTGCCCGAAACCCTCTCGGACCGGGAACTGGCCGATTACGTCCAGGACTTCGCTTCCCATGTGTCCGATCTGTCGCGGCAGTTGACGGATCTCGCGGCCAAGCAGGAGTCTCTGAGCAAGGATCTCGAGCAGTTCCAGCATTTTAAAGGGCTGGACATTGAACTCGAGGATATTCTGTCCTGCAAAACCATCAAGGTTCGGTTTGGCCGACTGCCCAAAGAGAGTTTCGAAAAGCTCAAATCCTATCACGATAACCCCTATGTCCTCTTTTTCCCCGGCGTCGCCGATTCCGATTATTATTGGGGCGTCTATTTTGTCCCTGTGGAGGAGGCCGCAGAAGTCGACCGGATCTTTTCAAGCCTGTATTTTGAAAGACTGCGTATCCCCCCGGCGGTGGGCACTCCGGACGAAATTGTCGAAAACCTGAAAAAAGATCTGCAGAAGGTCGCGGAGGACACCGAGAAAGCTCGCAAAAATCTCGCCGACTACTGGCAGTCCGAGGCTTCCCGGTGCATACAGGTGTACAGCCAGCTCAAAGAACTCGATTATTACTTTAACGTGCGCCGCTACGCTGCCCGTTATAACGATAAATTCATCCTGGCCGGTTGGCTGCCGTCGCGTGAGGAAAAGGCCCTGCGCGCCGCACTGGACAAAGTGGATGGCATTGAATTCTCCTTTGAACTGCCGGGCTCAGACACCCACCACGTGCCCCCGGTCAAACTGCGCAACTGTCGTCTCTTCCGGCCCTTCGAATTTTTTGTGGATATGTACGGGCTCCCCCGGTACAACGAGATCGACCCCACCGCTTTTGTCGCAATCACCTATACCATCCTGTTCGGTATCATGTTCGGAGATCTGGGGCAGGGGCTTTGTGTGGCCGTCATCGGTTGGCTGATGTGGAAATACAAACACATGGCGGTTGGCCGTATTCTGATCCCTTGCGGTATATCCTCGGCGGTATTCGGCCTTGTTTTCGGATCGGTATTCGGGTTTGAACACGTCCTCGATCCTCTTTATCACGCCTTGTTCGGCCTGGAGGAAAAGCCCATCGAGGTCATGAATCCATCTATGACGGTCAACATCATTCTGGGCGCCGTTTTCATCGGTTTATTCCTGATTATGGCCGCTATGGTCCTCAATATTTACTCGAGTCTGCGCCGTAGAGATTACGAAAGCGGCATTTTCGGGGCCAACGGTGTAGCGGGCCTGGTATTTTACGCTTCCCTGGTGGCCGGACTCGGAGGCCAATTCATCGGCCTGCATCTGCTCAGCGTCCCCTATGTCCTGCTGCTGATTGTCCTACCTTTGATTCTCATTTTCCTTCGGGAGCCTCTCGGCCGCCTGGCGGCTCGCGATCCGGACTGGAAACCGGAAAAATGGGGCGAATTCATCTTGCAGAATTTCTTTGAACTTTTCGAGATCCTGCTCTCCTATCTGTCCAACACCATGTCTTTCCTGCGGGTTGGCGCCTTTGTATTGGTGCACGCGGGCATGATGATGGCTGTTTTCGCCATCGGCAATATGTTCCATACATTTGGATTCACAGTGGCCGTCATTATCGGCAACGGTCTGGTCATGGTCATGGAGGCTCTTCTCGTCGCCATCCAGGTCATGCGTCTCGAATTCTATGAGATGTTCAGCCGCTATTACAATGGCGACGGCCGGTCTTTTAAGCCGTTGTCTCTGTCCGCAGGCACCAAGTCCGGGCGTTGATCCCGGTAAAACGATCCGCTTGTCAAATCAAAGGAGGAATTATCATGAACCCCATTTTGTTTCTCATCCCGATCACCCTGCTCGTACTGTCCGTCCTTTTGGCTGTTATTTTGGTAAAAAAAGGCAAGACGCCCCGCCGTGCCATGGCGATTCATTTTCTCTCGCTTGCTTTCATTCTAGCCGTGTGCGTGATGCTACCCTTTGGAGCGGCGGCGGCTCCGGCCGAGGATGCCGATGATAGCGCTGCCGTCACCACCCAGGCCGCCGACACCGGCTTCGCCGAAGGCATGAAAAACATC
>CDZU01028998.1_pt1 | contig 20456 bp, 17 predicted proteins | sample 557441 | NCBI WGS metagenome assembly CDZU01 (sample SAMEA3182114, study PRJEB8094) | gut metagenome | biome: human; feature: gut; material: Stool; isolation source: human stools | place: Canada | collected 2013-06-10
GGCTTGGTTTTAATCCTTCGTAGTGTTGAGGATTACACCATATAAAAGAGAAGAGGGGAAAATACCGCAGTCTGTTGTTGAATCTCTATCCGTTAAAAATCTCTTTCCCTTGTTTCCAAAGTTCGATAGGCATTTATCCGTTTTCGAAAAAGAGATTCAGAGGTAAATCGCTTGCATATTTTTCACTTCTCTATCACCTACTGAGGGGGGACTTTAAGATAAGTGCGGTTAAGCTCACGTTTCATACATGAGAATTTGATCCATAGTGCTTTTTCAGAGTTGAGGTATGCTTTATCTCTGTAGTTTGATTTGAAGAGGATTTATTTTTTCTTGACTCTCAGAATGAGTAACTTTGTTATGATTCAGAAGGAGATTCTTAACCGATTAAATTCGGCTCATATATAAATTGTGTGTAATGGGTGCTTTGAGAAATCAAAGCATCCATTTTGTGTTTATGGAAAGTCAGACCATTTAAGAAGAACACTCCGGATTTGGTCGGCATATCTTTCTTTACATGGTCTAAGCCTAGACACATGAAATAAGACATTCGGGATTTTTTCGAAAATTTTTCTTTTATATACCCAAGTCTCAAAAAATCCCGAAGTCCTTTATTAACACCTTTAAGATATACTTATAAGGCTGTTTATCTTTAGTTTCGTCAACTAAAAAATATTCCTTTATTGTATTCAGCTTCACAGTGTATAAAATATTATGTCTCTTATAGATCATTGCCAGACGATCCCTTATTTCTTCTTTTTCAATCCATACATTAAGATCGAACTCGCTCTGTATGTCTTTTATGACCTCTGGAAGGAAACGATGAATGTTTTTGTCATACTCTTTTACGGCTTTGTCTATTGTACCTTTTTTATATCCGGCTTTTTCCAATCCTTCTTTTCCTATTTTCAGGAATGCGTCAATAGTGTATGTACCTTGATCTTCTTTCCTCAAAATATCCAAGTAAAAGGAAATATCAACTTTATCCTGATTTGAATAAAGTTTGCTTAGTTGTTCAGTCAACAGCCGACGTTTTTCTATATCCGTTTTGGCTTTTCTCAATGTCAACAAATCATCTTCTCCCAAAAGTTCGATTACGGAAGCATCCGTTACATTAAAATGATTGGTGGCATTATAAGCGTTAAAAAGAGATTCCTTTGTCTTATAATATCCCTTTATCCTCTCTTCATTATACAGGTTATCAACAGAGAAATAATTGATATTTCCTTGTTCGTCCAACAAATCCGCATATTTTACGGCTTCCATATCTTGGGATATGGCTTGTTTCCTGTATTTATCTGTTACTTGTTCCAGCCTATCCTTTAAACAGGAATGGGTAGTTTCAAATTCTTCAATCATGCCGTCAATGGCTTCTTTACTCTTTATATCCAAATCAATCTTGACATTTGAGATATGAGTTAGTGAATTGAATCCATTGCGAAAACGACCTTGTATCTGAATTGCTTCCGTAAAAGGATCAATCATTGTGTAAACCGCTTCATTCAAGTCTGTAAGTATTAAAATATCAGGCTTTTGTTTTAACTTTATATCCAAAGCGGAAAAGAAACGGCAAGTAAAGAAATTGTATTTAGCCAAGGGTTCAAGCATTTCATATACATTATCAAACTCTCTTTCTTTCAACTTCTTCACACTCTGATTGGAACAAAATACTTTGTAATCAGTCAGTTTCAAAGTATTGATAATCTTATTTATCCCATTGGTGGAATTAATGAAGATACAAACACAAGGGCTATCCTGTAAATCGTCTAATTTGCTTTTGACTGTCTTGTCATAGCTGTTAGTAACGATAACTTCCAGATTCTTTCTGTAATCATATTCAGGGACAATCTTTAATATCCTGAAATTTTGATTTACAAGTTCTTTATGTCTCATTTCCAACGGTGTTGCAGAAACTAATGCTTTCTGTTGAAATTGGAAGAACTCATATATTGGTTGAGTGATTCGCTTTCTATAATCCACGTCTTGAATGAATTTTTCGCATTCATCCATCAAACAGAAATAATCAGTGTAAATATTCAGGTTCAATTTATTGGCTGCTTTCCTGATTTTTGAAAAACTCTCAGGTGTACAAATCAGTTTCTTTCTTTTATTTGTTGATTGCAAGTATTTTTCAACTTTAGAAGGTGTACACTTCTCCCAAACTGCCAACCAATCTGGATTATCTTTTGTTTTTTCAATGATAACGGGAACATTGGGTTCTATGATAATAGAATTACGGTTTGAGTGCAATTCCGTATGAGTAGCTCCAAGTCCTGTAAGTGTCTTGTCCAGAATTACGTTTGAGGGGATATTTTCATATCCTTGTCTTTTCAAAGCGTCTGTAAGCCATTCTCCATTATGTATTTTTATTTCCTCTGTCTGCATGATAGAAAAAATCTGAGTTAAACGTTACCTTAAGATTGAAAACTGGTAGATCCGGGATTTTTTCGAAAATTTCTCTTTTATATACCCAGTCACCAAAAAATCCCGAAAGTTAAAAATTTAAACTGGAAATACATCTTAACTCTGATTTTCTTTGAACGCATTCCTTTACAAGTAAATAAGGGATATTGGAATATTCTTTTTCAATTGTGAAGGAGAGGTAGAACATTTAAAAGAGAAACAGCAATTAGATTTGGAGATTCTTCTCTTAAATGGTTTAACTTTGTACAAACAGATACAAATAGTATGAAGCCAGCAGAAGAAATAGGTATAGACGAATTAAATGAAAGTGGGATTGTCCATGTGGGATTGGAATTTTGTCCCACAATCGGTTTTGATGAGATGGGAGAGCCTTTTCTATCAGGAACGAGTGCATTCCATTTTATAGACAGGTATAACAATAAGAAAATAGCATTGCAAAATAAGTTTGGCAGCTATTTGGAGAATGAAGATATACAGTCTTGTTTGCATAGCTTAGAACTTGATCCTGTAATGTTTTGGTATCTTCTTCTGTTCGTTTATGATTACTGTGTTGATACTTGCATAGACAATATCAAAACAGAAGAAGGCACAAGTAAGCAAATTCAGAAATTTATACAGACGATAGAAGAAAGAAAAGAACAGCCTGCGGAACTGACTTTAAAGATAGGTAAAAATAAGTTTATCCTAACAGACAGTCCGACGATAGATCTGATTGGCTTTCTATGCAAAGAAGCCTATCCAAAAGTGAAAGATGCTTTTATCTTTGGCGATCGTATCATGTTGGAAGAATCCGTAGAATATAGTGATACAGCAATGGCATATTTGTTTTGCAAGATGCTCAGGTGCTATTTTGATAGTTCAAACCATGTAAAGGAAAAAAGGGCGGAAGGTGCTAATATCTCCAACAAGGAAAAAGAATTGCTTTCTTATCTGCTTTACTTTGCAGGGATAAGTAGAAATAAAAACCTGCTTACTCCAATACTTAACGAATATAATACATTGAAAGGATTGATGAACCCAAAGAAAAAACCAGAATTTAGAGGTATAGGCAATTGGTACGCCTAATTCTCTATTAAGACGTAGTAAGTTGATTTATAGCAGGGTTGTTAAACTCTGCTATTTTTGTGCTACCCTGTAATGTGTTGAATTTCTATTGTTTATGCGTTTTATTGCTTCATCTTTGCACCAGAAACAAATAACTGGTGTGCCAGAAACCAATATAAGTCCGCAGGGCAGCGGTAAATTTTAATGAAAAAAAATATGAAACTTGTAGACGTATTAAATGAAGGTAAAAAAGTTGCAAGATTAGTGGCTAACAGAGATCTTGATCCTAAAAACGTTAAACAGAAAAAAGAATCTTTGAAGAAGTGCGGGGTATTAACACCTGCTGTTATTGTAAATGGGAATAAGGCTGTAGAACAAGATTTAGAGATTGTAGACTTTATCACAGGTGAAGTTATTTCTAAAGAGGATGCTCATAAGTATATTGTACTGGTTGAGGGAAATCATAGGTATCAAGCACATTTGGAATTGTTGAAAGCTAATGGCAAATTAGAAGAAGAACAGAAGTATAAAAAGGAGTTTTTTGTAACGTATCCTTTAGATGATAATATGTCTATTATGGATATGTTGGCAGAGATTAATACTTGTACTAACAAGTGGGACACTAAGGATAGGGTAAAGAGCATAACAGTTAAAGAGAATTGTCCTAAGTTATTATTAGAGATCAATAAGCTAACAAACAAAGGATACTCTTTAAATGCAGCTTCTCTTTGGCTTACTTTTGGCACGAAGGTAAATACTTCTGTCATTAATGTCGCTATGCGAGGAAAATACTTAGATCCGTTGAAAAATGATGCAGGAATAGAAAGAGGGTTGAAGATCTTAAATGCAGCCAAATCTAAATTAGGTGAGGATTTATGTAAAACCAGAACAACATTATCAGGTTGGATTGTAAGTAAATATGAAAAAACGCTAGATGCTGATAAAGCAAATTTTACTGATAATATGATACAGTTTATCAATTCGATTGATTCTGACAATGTCACATACCTTCAAAAGGTTAAAGGGAAAAAAGGAGGAAGCAGTAAAGAAAATTTGATTAATAAAAAATTGAATGAACTTTGGGATAGCTTTAATGTATCAGTGGAATCAGCAGAGTAATTAATTAATGGAAGGTGCGTAACAACACCTTCCGCTTAAAATTTTGAATATGATAAGAGAAGCAAAAGGAAATATGTATGAGTTTGTGAGTCATACTTGGAATCCCATTAAGGGAAAGTGCTATCACGGCTGTAGCTATTGTTATATGGATAAATTGTCTCCCAAACGGAGAGAAGCCAGATTGGATGCTGGAGAATTAGCAAATGCTTGTTTGGGCAGTGGTAATTTTATCTTTGTAGGCAGTAGCATTGATATGTTTGCTCAGGATATACCAGATAGTTGGATTAAAACCGTATTGGATTATTGCGACGAATATAATAGATATTTGTTTCAAAGTAAGAATCCAGCTAGGATATTGGAGTATTTGGATCACCCTGTGTTTAAAAGATCTGTAGTCTGTACAACCATTGAGACCAATAGAAGCTATCCTGAAATTATGCGTAATTCTCCCTTGATAGAAGATCGAGTAAAGGCAATGGCTGATATTTCTGCCAGAGGAATTAAAACGTATGTAACGACAGAACCGTTAATGGAGTTTGATTTGAATGAAATGATAGAGTGTATAAAGATGTGTAACCCTGAGCAAGTTAATATAGGAAAGAATACAAATGGAAAGGTTTGTATTCCAGAACCAACACCAGAAGAAGTGCAAGCGTTGGCTGAAGAGTTAAAGAAATTTACAAAGGTAGAAGTAAAGAAGAATGCCAAAATTTGGTTTAAGTAAGTGTAGGTAATTACAAAATGAGTAAACCCCAGTTATCCTAGTGGTAGCTGGGGGTTGTTGTATGAAGGAAATAAGAAACTCTGTTTTTTAGATATTTAGATTTGGATATTAAAAAAGTCACTATATTTGCAATATCAGAAGAAGCTAAAAAAGAACAGCATGAACGAACTGTTTTTGTAATAGGTTGATATTCATATATAGATATAAATATACAAAAATTCTTTCATTTACCGCAATTATTTATTTGCTTTGCACCGTCAATAAGCATCTAAAGGATGAAAATAGTAAACAGTATTAAAGAATTGAAGAGTTATCTCGCTGAAGAAAAGCGTAATAACAAACAAATTGGCTTTGTTCCCACTATGGGAGCATTGCATGACGGACACTTGAGCCTGGTTGAACGTTGTGTGAAAGAAAATGACGTGTGTGTAGTCAGTGTTTTTGTCAATCCAACCCAGTTTAACGACAAGCACGACCTTGAAACGTATCCTCGTACGTTGGATAAAGACTGTACTCTGTTGGAGCCGGTCGGTTGCGATTATGTATTTGCGCCGTCGGCAGAAGAAATGTATCCGGAGCCAGATACCCGCACATTCGATTTCGGCACTGTTTCGGCCGTAATGGAAGGAGCGCGCCGTCCCGGACATTTCAATGGGGTTGCTCAGATCGTGAGCAAACTTTTTTATGTAGTCGAACCGGATAATGCCTATTTTGGTGAAAAAGATTTCCAGCAGATCGCTGTGATCCGTGCTATGGTGAAACAACTGGATATACCGGTAAAGATCAACGACTGTCCGATTTTGCGTGAAGCAGACGGTCTGGCATTGAGTAGCCGTAATGTGCGCTTGACACCCGAACAACGTCAAAAAGCTCCGTTAATAGCTCGTACGTTAAAAGAAAGTACTAACTTTGTGCCCGAAAAGAGTGTGCAGGAGGTGATCGACTATGTTGTCAACACAATAAATGCCGATCCTATTATGCGTGTGGAATACTATGAGATTGTAGATGGCAATACGATGGAGTCCATCAAGAACTGGTCCGATACGACTTATCCGGTAGGATGTATTACGGTATATTGCGGAGAGGTTCGTCTGATAGATAATATTAAGTACTAAATATAGATTTATGATTTATGAATGATGATTTGTTTCCTGAATAATCATAAGTTTTATATGGAAGAAACAAGCGTAGCTAAATAATTCATAAATCATAAATCATAAATCAGATCGTATGTTTATAGAAGTAGTTAAATCAAAGATTCACCGGGTAACGGTAACGGAAGCCAATCTGAATTATATAGGAAGTATCACTGTTGACGAGGATTTGCTGGATGCCGCCAATCTGATTGCCAACGAAAAGGTCGCTATTGTGAATAATAATAACGGTGAACGTTTTGAAACGTATATTATTAAAGGTGAACGAGGTTCGGGAGTGGTTTGTCTGAATGGAGCTGCTGCACGCAAAGCACAACCTGGCGATATCATCATTATTATGTCGTATGCCTTGATGGATTTTGAGGAGGCGAAAACATTTAAGCCGTCGGTTGTGTTTCCTGATACGGCAACCAATAAACTGATTGAAGCATCGGTAGCTGAAAAATAAATGCGATAGCATATAAAGAAGAAGCTCGCCTGATGTGGCGGGCTTTTTTTATGAGTATGGATTTCCTTCGTGAATAATATTAATATGTACACAAACAGGCAAATTTGGAATGTTAGTTATCCAATCTTTTTGAGTCTTCTGGCACAGAATGTCATTAATGTGACGGACACCGCGTTTTTGGGCCGGGTCGGTGAAATCGAGTTAGGAGCTTCGGCAATGGGCGGCTTGTATTATATATGTGCCTTTACGATCGCTTTTGGGTTTAGTACCGGATCGCAGATCATCATGGCTCGCCGTAATGGGGAGCGGAATTATAAGGAAGTTGGGCCGGTAATGATACAGGGTGTCTTTTTCCTGCTTATGCTGGCTGCCGTCATGTTTACTTTGTCACGTCTGTTTGCCGGGGATATTATGCGGGTACTGATTTCTTCCGATACGATTCTGAATGCCACGGAAGAATTCTTGGACTGGCGTGTGTTCGGGTTCTTTTTCTCTTTTGTGAATGTGATGTTCCGTGCTTTGTTTATCGGTATTACCCGGACGAAGGTGCTGACACTGAATGCTGTTGTGATGGCGTTGACGAATGTGCTGCTGGACTACCTGCTGATATTCGGTAACTGCGGCTTTCCGGAATTGGGAATAAAAGGAGCGGCTATCGCTTCGGTGATGGCGGAGGTGGTGTCTATCGTGTTTTATATGGTTTATACTCGGATGACGGTAGATATCAAGAAGTATGCACTGAGCCAGTTCCGATCGTTCGATGTTAAATTGCTGAGGCGTGTGTTGGACATCTCTATATTTACGATGTTGCAATATTTTATTTCGCTCAGTACTTATTTCATGTTGTTTGTGGCTGTGGAACATTTAGGGCAGCGGGAACTGGCGGTTGCGAATATTGTCCGGAGTGTTTACATCGTTTTATTGATCCCTGTCAATTCTTTATCGACGGCAACGAATACGTTTGTGAGTAACAGCATCGGGGCGGGGCATAAGGACCAGGTTATCCCGATCATTCGTCATATAACCTGGATATCGTTAGGAATCATGGCTGTTTTTGTGTCTGTCACTTGTCTGATTCCTTCTACGATATTATCGGTTTATACCAATGACGTGACTTTGATACAAGCTTCGATCCCTTCCCTTTATGTGATTTCAGGCGCTTTGCTGATCGGAGCGGTTGCCAATATCGTGTTCAACGGAGTGACGGGTACGGGAAATACTCGTTCGGCTTTTGTGATGGAGCTGGCTACCCTGGTTTTCTATACATTGTTTATATATGTGGTCGGGATGCGCTTGCATATGCCGGTTGCTATCTGTTTCATGACCGAGGTGGTGTATTATACCGGTTTATTGGTCGCAAGTGTCATTTATTTAAAGAAAGCATCTTGGCAAAATAAGAAAATCTGACTCGGAATTTGTGATCTTTTCTTTATTCGTCAGTTTTTCTTACCTTTGCCTCTCATTCGAAGAATAGAAAATAGAATAAAATAAATATACATACGAATTATGTTTGAGAATTTAAGCGAAAGGTTAGACAGATCGTTTAAACTGTTGAAAGGTGAAGGTAAGATCACGGAAATCAATGTGGCTGAAACATTGAAAGATGTGCGTAAAGCATTACTTGACGCCGACGTAAACTATAAAGTAGCCAAAGGTTTTACCGATACGGTAAAGGCGAAAGCATTAGGACAGAATGTGCTTACATCCGTTAAGCCCAGTCAGTTAATGGTTAAGATTGTGCATGATGAGTTGGCAGACCTGATGGGAGGAACGGCTACCGATCTGGATCTGAAGGGTAGTCCGGCAATCATCCTGATGTCCGGTTTGCAAGGTTCCGGTAAAACGACTTTTTCAGGTAAGTTGGCAAATTTGCTGAAGACTAAGAAAAATAAAAAGCCGCTGTTGGCAGCTTGTGACGTGTATCGTCCGGCCGCTATCGAGCAGTTGCGTGTGGTCGGCGAACAGGTTGGAGTACCTGTTTATATGGAACTGGAAAACAAGAATCCGGTGGAGATTGCGATGAACGCGATTCGCGAAGCACGTGCGAAAGGCAACGATGTCGTGATTGTCGATACCGCTGGTCGTTTGGCTATTGACGAGCAGATGATGAAAGAGATCGCTGCGATCAAGAGTGCTATTCAGCCGGATGAAACCTTGTTCGTGGTCGATTCCATGACTGGGCAGGATGCTGTCAACACGGCGAAAGAATTCAACGAGCGTCTCGATTTTGACGGTGTTGTCCTGACGAAGCTCGACGGTGATACTCGCGGTGGTGCCGCTCTTTCTATCCGAACGGTGGTCGACAAACCGATCAAGTTCGTCGGAACGGGCGAAAAGATGGATGCTTTGGATATCTTCCACCCTGAACGTATGGCAGACCGTATCCTTGGTATGGGTGATATCGTTTCTTTGGTGGAACGTGCGCAGGAGCAGTATGATGAAGAAGAGGCCAAACGCTTGCAGAAGAAAATTGCCAAGAATCAGTTCGACTTCAACGACTTTATTTCTCAGATCCAGCAGATCAAGAAGATGGGTAATCTGAAAGAGCTGGCCTCTATGATTCCGGGCGTAGGCAAGGCTCTGAAGGATGTGGATATTGACGACAATGCTTTCAAGAGCATCGAAGCGATCATCTACTCCATGACTCCCGAAGAACGTACGAATCCGGCAATCCTGAACGGTTCACGTCGCCAGCGTATTGCCAAAGGTAGTGGTACGACGATCCAGGAAGTGAACAAGCTGATCAAGCAATTCGATGAAACGCGCAAGATGATGCGTATGCTGACGGCTGCCAAACCGGGAAGCAAGAAATTTCCTTCATTCAGAAGATAAAACCTGAAAAGATAATAGAGAATATGGAAGAACAACAGTATAAGCTATTGGACGGAAAAGCCGTTTCGGCTCAGATGAAGCAGGAGATGGCGGAAGAAGTGGCCCGTATCAAGGCTACCGGTGGTAAAATCCCTCATTTGGCTGCCATATTGGTCGGTCATGATGGAGGAAGTGAAACATATGTCGCAAGTAAGGTCAAGACATGTAATGAGATCGGTTTTAAATCGTCTCTGATCCGTTATGAAGCCGATGTTACCGAAGAAGAACTTCTTCGTAAAGTGGACGAACTGAACAACGATCCGGACGTGGATGGTTTTATCGTACAGCTCCCGCTTCCGAAACATATCTCAGAACAGAAGATTATCGAAGCGATCGACTACCGTAAGGATGTAGATGGTTTCCATCCGATCAATGTGGGTCGTATGTCTATCGGTCTCCCCTGTTTCGTGTCGGCAACTCCGGCTGGCATCTTGGAGCTGTTGAGGCGTTACGAGATTCCTACTCGCGGTAAACATTGCGTGGTGCTGGGTCGTAGTAATATCGTGGGCAAACCGATGGCTACTTTGATGATGCAGAAAGCCTATCCGGGCGATTGTACGGTTACTGTTTGCCACAGTCGTTCCGAGAACCTGAAGGAAATGTGCTTGAGTGCCGACATTATTATTGTGGCATTGGGTGTCCCCGAATTCCTGAAAGGCGATATGGTAAAAGAAGGGGCTGTAATCGTGGATGTGGGTACGACACGTGTGCCGGATGCAACTCGCAAAAGCGGCTTTAAGTTGACTGGCGATGTTAAGTTTGACGAGGTCGCTCCTAAGTGTTCTTATATCACGCCGGTTCCGGGTGGTGTAGGTCCGATGACGATTATTTCTTTGATGCGCAATACGCTTTTAGCCGGAAAGAAAGAGATTTATAAATGAAAATCCTCCTCTCCGGGTTTTGTCTTTTGAGCTTTCTGTCTTTATCTGCTCAGGACTCGCTGACAATTTTGTTTGCCGGTGATGCCATGATGCACCAGAAACAACTTGACAATACCCGGAGGGGAGATTTTTTTGATTTGGGTAGCTATTTTGCCAATATCGAGAGAGAGGTGAAATCTGCCGATATTGCTGTTGTGAACTTCGAAGTCCCGTTAGGAGGGGAGCCATATAGTGGTTATCCGGCTTTCAGCGCTCCGGAAGACTTCGCTTTGGCTTTGCAAAAAGCAGGTTTCGACTTCTTCTTGTTAGCCAATAATCATTGTTTAGATAGGCGGACTCGCGGATTTGTCCGTACTATCCAGGCACTGGATTCTCTCGGAATCCGTCATACCGGAACCTTTCTTGACTGTGATCACCGTCACCGCACATATCCGATGTTGCTCCGTAAGAAGGATTTTCGTATCATCATGCTCAACTATACCTATGGTACCAACGGTTTGAAAGTCGATATACCCCGAATCATCAATTATATCGATAAGGAGATAATGAAGGGTGATATTGCCGAAGCCAAGCTCTTTAATCCGGATTTTATTATAGCTAATATGCATTGGGGATTGGAATACGAACGGATACCTTCCCGTGAACAACGTGAACTGGCCGATTGGCTGTTGCGGCAGGGTGTCGATCTGGTCATAGGCAGTACCCTCATGTTGTTCAGCCAATGGAGCTTCGCAGGGGAAAGGAGGGAGTTACCGACCGTCTGGTTGTTTATTCATTGGGTAATTTTATATCGAACATGAGCCGGGAACATACCGATGGGGGTGTCATGGTGAAAGTCGTTTTAGGTCGGAAGGGGTTGCGCCGATATATTGTTTCCGCACAATATTCGTTGATTTATTCTTCCCGTTATAAGAATGAACAAGGAAAAGAAGATATTCGGGTGGTTCCGGCGGCCTCTTGGTTGGGAAAGAATCAAAATTCCTCTTTTTCAGTCGATTCAGCATTGATTAAGTATGTAAATAATACGCGTTTGTTTTTAAAAGGTAACAATAAGGAGGTCGAAGAGTATATTTTTGAATAAAAAAATGCTCGAATTATTTGCAGTTTAAAATAAAACCTCTATCTTTGCACCGTCTTAAAGAGATAAACACTTGATAAGATAAACATGGTGAGAATAGCTCAGTTGGTTAGAGCATCGGATTGTGGTTCCGAGGGTCGTGGGTTCGAGTCCCATTTTTCACCCGTAAGGCTGTCTGTGAAGGCAGCCTTTTTTTGTTTGTTTTCCCTTGTGGTTCCGGTGTGATCCCGGATTATGATCCGGGATCCCTTCTTTTGTGATTTCGTTTTTTTGTGTGGGTTTAAAACAGCAAAGGCTGTCAACTTTTCAATTGACAGCCTTTGGAGCGGAAGCGGGGGGATTCGAACCCCCGGTACGGTTACCCGTACGTCAGTTTAGCAAACTGGTGGTTTCAGCCACTCACCCACACTTCCATGAGTTTTGCGCTTCATTTCCTTGAATTGCGCTGCAAAGATATGCTTAAGTTTTTAAATATACAAAGCATTTGGTGTATTATTTTAAAAGAAAAAAGACTTATTCTTGCACATGATTGGCAATCAGAGGTTTTCAATCCTACAAAAGTGAACACTTTTTTCTTCCCGATTGCAATGCTTGGAATAAGTTAGAAAGAGGTAGGGCATTCGGGAAAAAGATATTATTTTTGTGGCCGGTTCTGAGATACAGCAGACTATATATAATATGGAGAAAAAAAAGATGCGAAAGCATACTCTCATTGTTGGAATCCTCTCGTTTATCATCCTCCTGTTAGCAGGTGTGGGATTCTGGGCATACTGTTTGATACTTGCACCTGATTTCGAGCCGCGCAAGACTGTATATGTTTATATTGACGAGAAGAAAGATTTTGGCGATCTCTGTCGCCAGTTGGTCGACTCTGCCGGTTGCCGGCGTATCGGGAGTTTCAAGCAGCTTGCCGGAATGCTGAAATATCCCACCAATATGCGTACCGGACGTTATGCTGTGGAGCCGGGTATGAATAACTTGGCATTGCTTAACAACCTGCGTCGGGGGCATCAGGAAGCTACTCGAATCACTTTTAATAATATACGCTTCAAGTTGGATCTGGCCGAAAGACTTGCCGGGCAGTTAATGATCGAGGAGGATGACCTGCTACCTTTGCTTGTTGATTCCGTCTACTGTGCATCATTAGGTTTTACGACTGAGACGATCCTTGCGCTGTTTATTCCGAATACTTATGAGGTATACTGGAATATTTCCGCTGAGAAGTTGATGCAGCGTATGCAGCGTGAATATAAGATTTTCTGGAATGACGCTCGCTTGGCAAAAGCGAAAGAAATTGGGATGACACCGGTCGAAGTTGCCATTCTTGCCTCTATTGTGGAAGAAGAGACGGCTGCCGTAGACGAATATCCTATTGTAGCAGGTCTATATATTAATCGCTTGCAGCGTGGCATTCCCCTTCAGGCGGATCCGACCGTGAAGTTTGCCGTAGGCGATTTCTCCCTCCAACGTATCCTGTTCGAACATCTGGAGATCGATTCTCCCTACAATACCTACAAACATGCCGGACTTCCTCCCGGACCACTCCGTATCCCGACTATTAGGGGATTGGATGCCGTGTTGAACCACATGAAGCATAACTATCTATATATGTGTGCGAAGGAAGATTTTTCCGGACGGCATAATTTTGCGGTCACTCTTGCCGAGCATAATCGTAATGCTAACCGCTACCGGGCGGAATTGAACAGACGGAAAATCCGGTAGGCAATATGGAAACATTTTCCCGGTATGCCACGATTGTTTCATTATAGGGAAACTGCAGTGCCATTATAAGGAAACGAGAGTTCCACCATAGGGAAACAACAGTATCATGCCTATGAAACTAAAAATCCAATATAGCTCGGTTGTTGCGGGTATGGGTAAAAGTCTTATCTTTGTGGGAAGATAACAGAAGCAAAATCAAGTAAAACAAAATAAACGTTACATGGAAAAACATCTATTTTTAGGGGATGAGGCCGTGGCACAAGCTGCTATCGATGCCGGTCTGTCCGGTGTTTACGCCTATCCGGGGACCCCTTCGACCGAGATAACCGAATTCATACAGGGTTCGGCCGTCGCAAAGGAAAGGGGGATTCACTGTCGTTGGAGCACGAATGAAAAAACTGCAATGGAAGCTGCGTTGGGTATGAGCTACGCAGGCAAGCGGGCTCTTTGCTGTATGAAGCATGTGGGGCTGAACGTTGCCGCCGACTGTTTTATGAATGCTGCTATGAGCGGTGTCAATGGTGGTATGATTATCATTACAGCCGATGATCCTTCGATGCACTCTTCACAGAATGAACAAGACAATCGTATGTATGGCAACTTTGCCATGATCCCGATGCTTGAGCCGGCCAGCCAGCAGGAAGCATACGACATGGTATATGACGGGTTTGAATTATCCGAAAAACTGGGCTATCCCGTTTTGGTGCGTATCACTACCCGTATGGCCCACTCCCGTGCAGGTGTGGTCAGACGTGAACAAAAGGTGGAAAACAAAATGCATACGCCCGAAGATGGACGTCAGCGTTTCATCCTTCTTCCTGCACTAGCTCGTAAGCGCTTTAAGACGTTGATTGCGGCGCAGGATACGTTTACCGCTTCTTCTGAAGCCTCACCTTATAATGCCTATTTCGACGGTCCGAATAAGGAGCTCGGCATCATCACGACCGGTATTTCGTTCAACTATCTTTCGGAGAACTATCCTGACGGTTTTGAACATCCGGTATTGAAGATCAGCCAGTATCCGTTACCTCGCAAAATGGTCGAAAAGATCGTCCGTGAATGCAAGGAAATCCTTGTACTCGAAGAGGGATATCCGGTAGTCGAGGAGCAACTGAAAGGTTTCCTTGGAATTGGTATCCAGGTGCATGGCCGTCTTGACGGAACATTGCAACGCGACGGTGAGCTGACTCCCGATGCTGTCGGTAAGGCGCTGGGTAAGCGGATCGAGAGCTACTATGCCACTCCGGAGGTTGTCGAACAACGTCCGCCTGCATTGTGCCAGGGGTGCGGACATCGCGATATGTATGAAGCGCTGAACGAGGTTCTGTCCGGGTACAAAGGAGCCAAAGTGTTCGGTGATATCGGCTGTTATACGTTAGGGGCTTTGCCTCCTTTCCGGGCGATCGATACTTGTATCGACATGGGAGCCTCCATCACGATGGCTAAAGGAGCTTCCGATGCGGGCGTTTATCCCGCAGTGTCGGTGATAGGCGACTCGACATTCACGCATTCCGGTATGACTGGCTTGCTTGATTGCGTCAATGAAAACACGAATATCACGATCGTTATTTCCGATAACGAGACAACGGCTATGACTGGCGGACAGGATTCAGCAGGAACAGGCCGTATCGAATCGATTTGTGCCGGTATCGGTGTTGATCCGGCCCATATCCGCGTCATGGTTCCTTTGAAGAAGAACTACGACGAGATGAAAGCGATCATTCGTGAAGAGATCGAATATAAAGGCGTATCCGTCTTGATTCCCCGTCGTGAATGTATCCAGACATTAACAAGAAAGAAAAAAGCAAGCAGGAAATGAAAGCAGACATCATATTATCCGGTGTGGGAGGACAGGGCATCCTCTCCATCGCTGCCGTTATCGGAGAAGCCGCGTTAAAAGAAGGTTTGTATATGAAGCAAGCCGAAGTTCATGGAATGAGCCAGCGTGGGGGGGATGTGCAGTCAAACCTCCGCCTGTCCGACCAGCCGATTGCGTCTGACCTGATCCCACTAGGACAGGCTGACCTGATCATCTCGCTCGAACCTATGGAGGCGCTCCGCTATCTGCCTTATCTGAAGAAGGACGGGTGGCTGGTGACCAATTCGCAGCCGTTCATCAACATCCCCAACTATCCGGAGATGGGAAATGTGAATGAAGAACTGGAGAAACTGCCGCATAAGGTCGTGCTGGATGTGGAAGCTATCGCCAAGGAGGTGGGTTCCGTTCGTGCGGCCAATATCGTGATGCTGGGAGCCGCTGCCCCCTTTATTGGCATCGAATATGATAAGATTGCTGATGGTATCCGCCGCATCTTCGGACGTAAAGGCGAAGAAATCGTAGAAATGAACCTTAAGGCTCTGAAAGCAGGCTACGATGTAGCACAGAGCATGCAAAAGTAATAAAATGAAAAAGTATGTATTCCTTGCCTTTTTTGCTCTCATTGCTTTTGTTGTAAAGGCGCAGGATGAGAGTGGTGATCTTGTAAAAGAAGGACAACAGATGCCGGCTTTTACGATTGTGAACGACAATGGTACGCAGGTGCCTTCTTCTTCTTTGAAGAGAAAAGTGATCTTGGTAAATTTTTTTGCAACCTGGTGTCCTCCTTGTCAGAAGGAGCTTGCAGAGGTGCAAAAGATGCTCTGGCCGAAGTATAAGGACAACAAAGATTTCGTCCTGTTGGTGATCGGGCGTGAGCATACAGACGTTGAATTGCAGAAGTATAACGAAAAGAAAGGTTTTACCTTTCCCTTATATCCTGATAAGAACCGGGCTATCTATGGCGCATTTGCCAAAAATCTGATCCCGCGTAGCTATCTGGTTGACAAGACTGGTAAAGTGGTATATGCGACCAAAGGCTATAGCGACGAGGAATTTGCTGAACTGATGAAAAGGATTGAAGCAGCTTTAAAATAAGGAATATGGAATATAAGAATATAAGAATGTACATATCATTTATTTCTCTCCGACGCATACTTCGGCTAAGACTGCTTATGCGATTGCGGAAGGACTGAGTGGTGACGTATTGCTGGAGTCGGACATTACTTATGATGCTCCGGCGGAAGAACTTGAGATCCATGACGATGAACTGACTATCGTGGCCGCTCCCGTCTATGGTGGGCGTGTAGCCGAAACGGCGATGGAGCGCCTCCGGGCTTTCCATGCTCATCAGGCTCCGGTCGTTCCGGTCGTGGTTTACGGTAACCGTGATTACGAGGATGCGTTGAAGGAATTGTCCGACACGTTAGTCGATGCCGGTTTTGTCCCTGTTTCGGCAGGTGCTTTTGTGGGAGAGCATTCTTTCAGCCGTAAGGATATGCCCATCGCCGCCGGGCGTCCCGATGAGGCCGATCATGAAGCTGCCGTCAGGTTCGGACGTGCCATCAAGGAGAAGCTCGAAAAGGTGGACGAACTTTCTTGCCTGAAGCCGTTGGAGATGAAAGGTAATTTTCCCTACAAGGTGAAAGGCCCTTCCACGCCGCAGGCTCCAGTGACGGATGAGGACTTGTGTACGCAATGCGAATATTGTATCGATGTATGCCCCGTATCGGCTATTTCGATTGTCGATGACCGTATATTCAGTGACCCGGCGACTTGTATCAAGTGTTGTGCTTGTGTGAAGGAATGTCCCGAAGGTGCCCGTACGTTTGATACTCCTTATACAGCGATGCTGCATAAGAACTTTAGTGTCCGCCGCGAACCGGAGTTGTTTATTTGATTTTCTAAAATATCAGTTAATAGCCGATTCCACGGAGATTCAGTTTCTGAACCGAGGGATCGGCTTTTGCCTATATCCTTATTTGTTTAATATCTAATACCAATGTATCGAATGAAGACACGTGTACTGATTTTTCTTTTTATGCTTTGTAGTCTGTCGCTTGACGCCCAGATCCGTTTGGAAGGTTACCGACAAACTGACATCAATCCCGAACTTCTTACCGGACGCTGGAAAGCACACTGGATTTCCATGCCAGGAGAACCTGCCAATGTGTATGGCGTCTACCACATGCGCAAGACGTTCGAACTGGATGAAGTCCCATCCCGTTTCATTGTTCATGTGACGGCTGACAATCGTTACAAGCTCTATTTAAACGGCCGTTTTGTCTCACTTGGACCTGCACGTGGGGATATCTATAACTGGAATTTTGAAACGGTCGATCTGGCTCCTTACCTGATAAAGGGAAAAAACGTGTTGGCAGCTGTGATCTGGAATTATGCCGAGCAGAAGCCGGTTGCACAGATCAGCTTTAATCAGACTGGATTCCTTCTACAAGGAAATACGGAGGTTGAGACTGTGGTCAATACGGATGCTTCCTGGCTGTGCATGAAGAACGAAGCCTATGCTCCTTGGCACAAGCCTGTCTTAGGCTATTATGTGGCGGGGCCTGGCGAACTTCTTTCTGCGTCGAAGTATCCTTGGGGATGGGAACAGTCTGCTTACGATGATAGTAAGTGGTTGCCTGCCCACATGGGAATCGAGGGAGGAGTGAAGGGATCGCGCGACTATCCTGGACGCCTGCTTGTTCCTTGTCCAATTCCCCCGATGGACTTGCTGTCTGAGCGTTTTGAGGCTGTGCGTATATCCGAGGGGGTGAAGATTCCTGCCGGATTCCTGAAAACAAAAACTTCACTGACGGTTCCTGCAAATAGCAAGGTGCATCTCCTGCTTGACAATGGCAAGCTGACAACGGGCTATCTTTCCCTTTTGTTTAGTCGCGGCAAGAATGCTGAAATTACGATTGCCTATGCCGAAGCTCTGTATGAAGGCAAGGAGCAGGGTACGACTAAATCTTATTCGCTTCCGGCAAAGGGAAACCGTGATGAGGTAGAAAGTAAAAGATTCATAGGGTATGAAGATAAAGTGATTGCCGACGGGGGCGAGGGGCGCGATTTTACCACTCTTTGGTGGCGTACGTGGCGTTATGTGGATCTGACGATCTCGACCGCTGACGAACCGCTTGTACTGGAAGATGTCTATGGTACGTTCTCTGCTTATCCTTTCCGATGCGAGATCGCTTTTTCTGCACCCGGACATGACGAGTTGAACAAGATGCTAGAGATAGGCTGGCGTACTGCACGTCTTTGTGCGAACGAGACTTATATGGATTGCCCTTATTATGAGCAGTTACAGTATTTCGGCGATACTCGTATCCAGGCGATGATTACCTTATATAATACGCATGATGCTTATATGGTGAAGAATGCAATCGAGCAGGGGAGGCAGTCGGTCGTAGCAGATGGAATTACGATGAGTCGCTACCCGTCGAGTTTACATCAGTTCATTTCTTCCTTCTCGCTTTGGTGGATTTGTATGGGGCATGACTACTGGATGTACCGTGGGGATGAGGCTTATATGAAGACTTTGCTGCCTGCTTATCGTGGGGTACTTTCTTGGTACGAGCAGTGGTTGAAGCGAGATCATAGCCTAGGGTATGTACCGCATTGGTTCTTTGCCGACTGGGCTGCCGGTTTCCAGTCGGGCGAGTCTGTACGTGAAAAGGATGGGAATTCTGCTTTTCAGGACTTGGTGTATATCTTGACGCTCGAATCGGCTGCTGAAATGGAACGGGCTTTCGGCATCCCGTCGATAGCGGATCATTATACACAGATCGCTTCTGCGATTCGGGGAACGATCCGGGAGAAATACTGGGATGCTACCCGGGGATTGTTTGCCGATACTTATGATCACCGAAGTTTCTCGCAACATGTCAACTCGTTGGCTATACTGGCTGGTATCGTGACAGGCGAGGAGGCTACGAGGGTGATGGAGCGTACATTGAACGATTCGTCATTGATACAGGCGACAATCTACTTCCGTTATTATGTGCATCAGGCATTGAAGGTTGCCGGTATGGGAGATCACCTGCTCGACAATCTGCAGATTTGGCGAGACCAGATGGCATTGGGGCTGACAACTTGGGCGGAGATGCCCGAACCGACCCGTTCCGATTGCCACGCTTGGGGAGCCAGCCCTAACATTGAGTTTTTCCGTATCTTGTTAGGTATAGACAGTAATGCACCGGGCTTCAAGTCTATCCGTATCGCTCCGTCATTGGGTGACCTGAAAGAAGTGTCAGGTACGATGCCGCATCCAGTGGGTAGTGTGACTGCTTCCTACAAACTCGATAAGAAGGGTAAACTGACGGCACGTCTTATATTGCCGACGGGTACGGATGGTGTTTTCGTTTGGAAAGGAAAAGAATATCAACTCAAATCCGGTGAACAGGTCTTAACGGTAGAATAGGTTATCAGGCTTCCCCTTATTGTTTAAAGTGATCCTGAAAACAGAAAAGAAGCTCGAATCAAGTTGCATTTGACATACTTTTTTTCGGGCTTAAAAGAGATTGAAAAACGATTTATCCCGTAAGATGCGCAGATAATTACCATGACGACCGTCTTCATTGCTATGAAGTCCGACTTTGTGTATGACGAGTTCGGCACTTCACGGCGATGAAGACGGTCGTCGTATTGATGAGGACCGTCGTCATGGAGATGAGGTGTCTGGTCCCTCAAAAATAGCCACTATTTTCTAACCTGTTTCCGTACGGTCTCCCTGTCCGGATCCAAATATTCGATTCTCCGAAAGTTAAGGTTTATCGGAATGTGTAGGATAAGGGAGGCTTGCTTGACAAAATATATGGTTTTGAGATGAGGTAGGCAGGTCTTTTATGCGTATGTCACAAAAAGCAGGATTTTAGCAGAGAAAAGTCAATTTGAAATCATCCGTTTTGAGGATCGAAATAGAAAAACAGTAGGTTATTGTAAAAAATGCTGTATCATTTCTCGCACATGCGTACCATATAATAATATCTCATTTCAGATAAAGAACGTATAAAAAAGTTTTCAAACCATTTGGAAGTTTGTATTAGAAGAATTACTTTTGCACCCGCATTCGAGCGAGAAGGTCGGCAGTTAACATGATGATGAGGTAGTTTCAGTGATAGCGAGGATGAGGTTAGCTAGGCTAAGCGAATATCCGACCATCCGGGGGCTTTG
>CDZU01012187.1_pt1 | contig 19967 bp, 19 predicted proteins | sample 557441 | NCBI WGS metagenome assembly CDZU01 (sample SAMEA3182114, study PRJEB8094) | gut metagenome | biome: human; feature: gut; material: Stool; isolation source: human stools | place: Canada | collected 2013-06-10
TTGCTCATGAAATTCGATTACACGATTTTTATGACTTTTTCTGGAATTATGAAATGACTTCTAAAAAGAGGCAGGAGAATGTTCATGCATCTTCCTGCCTCTTTTCTTTTTGCTCGTTACTTGCCCAGCGGGGCGGATTCCGTCCTGGGCGGCTCCAGATGGATGAGTATGCGCCCCAGCAGCGGCAGGCGTTCGCGCAGCTCTTTTTCCAGGCGGACCGTCAGCTGATGGGCTTCTTCCACACTCAGTTCATGCCGGACACAGCAGTGGAAGGAGATGCACAAGCCGTACACCGGCAAGGTGTAGGCATGGTAGCCGTGGGCACAGCACAGCAGGGGCTCACGACCAACGGCCTGCTCTACTTCCTTCCAAGCCAGCTCTGCCACGGCTGTCTGGGCAGGAGCAGCTTCTTCCTGGACGTCTCCCCGCTCTTCAGGATCGATGTGGGTGACGATCCCGGCCTGCGGCAGGGCAGAATGCAACGCCTCTTCAAAAGCACGGACCCGTTTGTGGGCCTCGCAGAACGCTTCCTGTCCCGGCACTTCCACATGGACCTCCACAAGCGTCCCCGCCCCGCTGCGCAGGATCTGGACATCATGGACGGCCAGCCCCTGGATGGAGGCCACCCGCTGCACCACAGTAAAGGGATCTTCCTTCTGGCCGGAACGCACAGGTTCCACGTGGACCGTGACATCCGCGCCGGGCAAGATGGCATCCACAGCCAGTTCGGCATCATGGGCGATCTTGTGTCCTTCACTGACGCGTATGGCCGGGTCGACCCCCACGGTCAGATCCACAAAATAATGCGGACCGCTGGAACGCAAACGCACACGCTGCACGTCCTGGACGCCCGGCAGATGCTTCACTGCCTCACAGATGGCCTGCTGTTCTTCCGTAGAACCGCTGTCCATGAGCATATTGATGGCTTCCCGGGCCATATGGAGGCTGGCCCGGAAAATGATCAGGGCCACCAGGAGGGCGGCAACGGTATCCGCCTGCACCAGGACCTTGTGTACCGGTTCAGGCAGCTGCAGCTTGGCGGCCAGCCAGACGGCCCCCACCCCCACGAGGACGACAGCAGAAGACAGGATGTCTGTCGAAAAATGCAGGGCGTCGGCTTCCAGTGCCTGGCTCCGTGTCTCCTTGGCGACTTTTTTCAGCACCCGCACCCGGTTCACGTCGATCACGATGGAAATACCCATCACGATGATGCCCCAGATGGAAGGGGCCACCGGCGTATCGCCCGAGAGCAGACGGCCTGCGCCTTCATAGACGACCCAGACGCAGATAACGAACAGCAGCACTGTCTCGCCCAGTGCCGACAGGTTCTCGACTTTGCCATGCCCATAAGGATGCCGGGCATCCGCAGGACGGGAAGAAAGCCGGACGGCATACAGGGTCATGGCCGCCGCCAGCAGGTCAAGCCCGCTGTGCAATGCCTCGGAAAGGATCCCCAGGCTGTTTGTATAGATGCCCACAACCAGCTTGATGGCCGTAAGCAGGCAGGCCGCCAGCAGGGATACCAAAGCAGCCCTGTTCTTGGCCTGACTGTGTTCCTCGTTCATCGTCATTCCATCCTTGTCTTCATGCGGCAGAGCGTCCCCAAGCCAGACCGGAAGCCTCTGCAGCACAGTCATGCGCCGGTTCCCTTAGTACCGGTGCACATCCCGGAAAGCGGGAGTGGAAGTCATTTTCCCTGCAGAACAAAAAAGCCCCGAACGGGGCTTTTTTGTTCTTACAGCCAGGTGAACCAGTTTCGCCAGCTGCCCTGCCGCTTTTCGCGGGTCAGGCGGCCTTGCTCTTCCTTGTAGTAGTGGTACGCCGCCAGGGACTTTTCCTTGGCATGCGAGGCTACTTCAGGAACATCCGGGAAGTTCTCGCTCACATATTCATAGCGCCGCCAGGCAGGACCATACTTTTCCATATGCCAGAACACGTCGGCGATATAGAGTTCATGCTCGGCCATCAGGCGACGGCAGGTGTGCATCTTTTCCCCGGCATCCTTGGCATAGGGAGAGTCAGGATAGACCTGCTGCAGCCGTGCGAAGTATTCGTGGGCTTCCTGCAGGATCGTCGTTGCCCGGTCGATGGACCGGAACTGCTTCATGAGCGACATGCCCGTCTGATAGATGACGTAGGGGGTCGCATCATGCCGCGGGTGCAGCGACTCGAAATCCTTGTATGTTTCCGCAGCCAGCACATATTCCTCATCGAGGTAATAGGCATCGGCCAGGGCCAGCTCCGCGTCGACCGTATAGGGGCTGAAGGGATAGGTATCCCGCAGCTTGTTGTACAGTTCGACCGCGCGCACATAGTTCTTTTCGCTCATGGCGTCATTGCCGGCTTCGAATATCTCCTGCGCTGTATCCTCGGCCGGAGGCAGGTAGATCATATCGATGATGCCGCAGCCAGACAGCGAAAAGATGGCCAAAGCCAGAGTCAGAGAGCGAAGATAGTTTTTAAACATGGAGCTGTTCCAGGAAGACGAAAGCTGCCTGCGCAGCAGTTGCACCGTCACCGGCGGCAGTTATGACCTGACGGCACAGTTTCGAACGCACGTCACCGGCGGCAAAAATGCCGGGGATGCTGGTCCGCATTTCCGTATCCGTCACAATGAAGCCCTGGGCATCACGTTCCAGCGCGGCGGGCAGGTACGCCGTTGCCGGCTCGAAACCGACATAGATGAACAGCCCTTCGACGGAGATCTGACGGATCTCGTCCGTCTTCAGATCCCTGACGCTCAGGGATGTCAGGGCGTTTTCTCCATGGAGGGCGGTCACGACGCTGCTGCGCACCAGCTCTACCTTGTCCGGCATGGATTCCAGCTTGTCCTGATAGATCTTCGCCCCGCGGAACTCGTCACGGCGATGGATCAGATAGACTTTGGAAGCCAGCTTGGCCAGATAAAGGGATTCTTCCAGCGCAGCATTGCCGCCGCCGACGACGGCGACCGGCGCATTGCGGAAGAAGTTACCGTCGCACAGGGCGCAATACGAGACCCCACGACCCTGCAGACGCTTTTCATCAGCAAGCCCCAGCTCGCGATGATGGGCGCCGGAACACACGATGACCGTCCGGCAGCTGTGCTCCTTGCCACCGGCCTGCACGACAAAATTGCCGGCCTCGCCGCTGACGCTTTCCACAGCATCCCGGCTGTGCGTCACCGGCAAGCCTTCCAGATGGGCGGCAAACAGGTCGGCCAGCTCGTAGCCCTTGATACCCTTGGGATACCCGGGGTAGTTCTCCAGGGCCTCGGTCTGCAGGATCTGTCCTCCGGCTGCCATCTTCTCAAAAAGGATGACGGAGCAGCCGGAACGGACGAGATACAGCGCCGCCGTCACCCCGGCAGGGCCACTGCCTATGACTGCAGCATCGAAGGAGCTCATGCCAGGGCCTTGGTCTGCAGGATGTTGACGATGGCGTCCTTGTTGACGGCACCGGTCACCTGGTCGATGGCCTGGCCATTCTTGAACAGCATCAGGGTCGGGATGGCGCGGATACCGAATTTGGTGGGCGTCGCCGGGTTTTCGTCAACGTTCATCTTGACGATGCGGACCTTGCCTTCGTACTCGGCAGCCAGTTCATCGATGATGGGGCCCACAGCGCGGCAGGGACCGCACCAGGGGGCCCAGAAGTCCAGCAGGACAGGGATATCGGAATTCAGGACAACGCTATCGAAAGTGGCATCAGAAATCTGTTCGGCCATAGTGTCTCTCCTTAGAAAATAAGCAAATTCCCGTCACAGGCGGACGGATCCCGCCATCGCAGATGAGCTGCCACGGCTGCCAAAAGATTAGTTGCCTCAACCGCCACTGTCAAGACGGTGACACAAAAACGGTGACAAATATCTAGAGTTCCCGAAAAAACATATCGTCCGGGATCGCCTTGCCCCGCGGGATGGTCTCCATGCGCAGATCGTGCTGCCAGCCTTCCCTGGCGATGAGCCAGGAGGCATAGGCCACCATGGCGGCGTTGTCCGTGCACAGGGCACGGCCGGGCATGATGGTACGGCCGCCCCGTTTTTCCATCAGCTGTGCCATACGCTCACGCAGCAGACTGTTGGCGGCAACGCCTCCGGCCATGATCAGCAGATCCAGATCGGGGTTGGCGGCAAGCGCCCGCTCCACCTTGGTGGCGATGGTCTCCACCACGGCCAGATTGAAAGAGGCGCAGCAATCCTTCAAAGTCTGGGGGGCATCTGCCGTATCCTGCAAGGGATGCGGCCAGGGCTGGTCAGGCAGCACCTGGTGCACATAGCTGGTCACGGCGGTCTTCAGACCGCTGAAGCTGAAATCCAGGTTGTCGTTGTCCAGATACGGACGCGGGAACAGACGGGCATCCGCCCTGCCCTGCCGGGCCAGGGCATCCATCAGTTTGCCGCCGGGATAGGCCAGCCCCAGGATCTTTCCGACCTTATCAAAGGCCTCACCTGCCGCGTCATCCAGCGTCTTGCCCAAGACGATGCAGCGGGAAGGCGATTCCATGCGATAGATATGCGTATGCCCGCCGGAGACCAGCAATCCCAGCGCGGGGAAGCGCAGTTCGTTCTCCAGCCCTGCGGCCAGCAGATGCGCATGCAGGTGATTGCCCCCCAAAAAGCGGGCCCCACACCCCAGCGCCAGTGCCTTGGCAAAGGCAACGCCTACCAGCAGGCTGCCCAGCAGGCCGGGCCCCCGGGAGACAGCCACCACATCCAGATCGGACGGACGCAGGTCAAGGCGCTGCATGAGCTGGTCGAACAGCGTCCCCAGATAGCGGTAATGCTCGCGGGAAGCCAGTTCAGGGACGACGCCCCCGAACAGGGCATGGATATCCGCCTGGCTGGCCAGGACGGCATCCAGCAGGACACCGTCCCGGACCACCGCCAGTGCGGTCTCATCACAGGAACTTTCAATGCCGAGGCACAGCAAGGTCTTCTCCCACTCGGACTAGTCCGGATACTTGGCGTAGATGGCCTCCACAGCCTCCACGTCACGGGCCGAACCGATGTACAGGGGCGTACGGGCGTGCAGGGTCTTGGGGCGACGCTCAAGGATACGGCGACGACCGTCGCTGGCCTTGCCGCCGGCCTGTTCGGCCAGGAACGCCAGCGGGGCGGCTTCACACATCATGCGCAGTTTGCCGTTGGGCTTATTCTTGTCCGGCGGATACAAATAGATGCCGCCGTACAGCAGCGTGCGGTGGAAGTCGGCCACCAGCGAGCCCACATAACGGGCGGAATAATCCTTGCCTTCCGGGCTGTTGCAGGTATGGAACCATTCGACGGCCTCACGCGCGGGCTCGTCCCAGTTGTTCCGGTTGCCTTCATTGACGGAATAGATGTGACCCTGCTCCGGGATGCGCATATCGGGATGGGAAAGCAGGAATTCCCCGACGCCGGGGTCCAGTGTGAAGCCATGCACCCCCTGACCGGTACTGAACACCAGCATGGTGGACGGACCGTACAGGATATAGCCCGCGGCCACCTGCTGGATGCCGGGCTGCAGGACTTCTTCCAGGGAGACTTCACCGGTGCTGCCCGCAGGACGGCGCAGGATGGAGAAGATGGTGCCCACATTGATGTTGACGTCGATATTGGACGAACCATCGAGAGGGTCGAAGATCAGGATATAATCGCCGCGGGGAAATTCCGGTCCCACGCGCACCAGCTCCGGCTCTTCCTCAGAGCCCATGGCGCACAGGGCGCCGCAGCGTTCCATGCGGTAGAGCAGGATGCGATTGGCGATGCTGTCCATCTTCTGCACGTTCTCGCCCTGGACGTTCACCTCGCCCGTGCCGCCGAGGATATCCAGCAGACCGGCCTTGTTGATCCGGCGGGAGATGGTCTTCCCCGACAGGATCAGGTCATACAAAAGACCGGTGAACTGGCCGGTAGCCTGGGGAGAGCGCTTTTGATGCAGCAGAAGATGTTCGGTAACGGTAATGTCGGCCATGAAAAGCCTCCTTACACTGGATATGAAAGCGTGTGCGCCGCCGAAGCGGCGCACACTGCGTGATTGCTGTCAAAGACTACCTGGGACCGAAGGGACTGGGGCGCCCGCCCGGCAGCAGGGCCGGACGTCTGGGCTCTGAAGGCTCTTCGGCTGCCGGCGCTTCCGCAGGCTCGGCAGCGGGTTCTGCAGCAGGCGCTGCCGTCTCTGCCGGGGCAGCAGCAGGCGTTTCGGAAGCTGCGGGCTTGGCGGCAGCCGGAGCCTCGGGGGCAGCCGTTTCTGCTGCGGGAGCCGTATCGGCAGCGGACTCAGCCGGAGCTGCCGGGGCAGCGGTATCCGCTCCGCCCTGCTCGGCTGCCGGCTTGGCAGCGCCCCGAGGACCAAAGGGACTGGGCATGCGCACCTGCGGCGCGGGCGCGGTCTCTTCAGGCAGTTCGGGCACCGTGAGCGCCTCATCGGGGATGACGAGCCGTCTGCGCGGACGCGGCTTCACGTTCTCGCCGGCCAGCGGCCGTTCACGCACACGGGAAGGAGCCGGAGCGCTTTCCTGCGGCGGCTGGACGATGCTGGCGCCCGGAGCCACATCCTGCGGCGGCATGCCGCCGGCATCGCCGTAACCGTCAACGGCATCTTCGGAAGCACCGAAGGGGGGCGTCGTCTTGCTGCTGTCCTTCTTGCGTTCGGGCATGGGCGGCGGAGGAAGCTGTTCCTTTTCCTTGGGGAAGAAGGGCAGGCCCTGATCCACGCTGCCGTTCCCCTGCGGGAAGGTGCCGGATTCCGCCACGGCAAAGACCAGCGGCAGGTTGCCAAGATAGCGCACCATGTAATAGAAGCTCCCCGTCGCGTTGGTGCAGGTGCCGGAAGAGCTCTTGGTGACGGCTTCTTCCCAGTTCACCGAAGCGAGCGGGGTCGCCGCATAGTCATACTTGCCGGGCCAGAGCAGCGCCTGAGGGCTGAGGATGACCATGTCCTGGGGATTGCCGGAATACTGCACCAGGTTGCGCATGTCGAAATAGGCCACGACGATGCCAAGGAAATCCACACCATCGTACAGGGGGGCAGCCAGCATGACTTCCGGCCCCATGGGGGTCTGCTGCACACCGGCACGCAGGGCACGGCTGCCCTGCTTCTTGTCTTCATACAGCAGCGGGATGAAATCCAGCTGTTTCAGAGGATTGGCAGGCTCCTGCCCCAGCAGGGTCCCGTCATATTTGACGCCGGCAAAGCCGTCCAGCCAGGGATGGGCGGCAAAAAGGCTGTCCATCCACTGACGCGTCGGCGGTTTGTCCGCATTGATCATGGTCCGCTCAAAGCGGCCCAGCTCCACATCCAGCCCCATCATGCAATTGGTGAGCGCCAGCGCACGCGGGGAAAGATCTCCTTTTTCACCATAATCCACAGATGCAGAAGGGCTGACATAGGTATACCAGACATCCTTTGTACCCTTCCAGACATTCTTGGTGGGCTGGTAGGAACTGCAGCCCGCCACCATGGCGGCGGAGGCAAGCAGTACACAACAACGCCTAAACAAATGGGACACCACGCACTCCTGCTTCTTAACTCTGGGCCCTGGCTTCCACGCGTTCGGCCAGGGCTTCCAGCATACTGATGAGTTTGTCCTTGCCTGCGGCCATGTCCGGCGAAGGCGGAACGAGATCTTCCACAGCAGCGCCCTCAAGCTGAGTGCACAGCATGGCGATACGCTGCTGCAGGACTTCCTGTTCGGAAGAGCCGGCGGCGGCAGCAGCCAGCTCGGTATAAATATCCAAAGCGCCCTGAAGATCCCCCTGCTCGGCCAGGACTTCTGCCATGGACCGGGTACGCAGGGAAAGGGGCCTGTCCGGGGTCGGTTGCGGCAGCGGATGCTCCCGCCTGTCCTGTGCCGCAGCAAAGGAAGCAGCGTCGTCTCCCTCCGCCATCCCGGCACCGGCAGGCTTGGCCGCCGGAGAGGAAAAAGCATCATGCGTCTGCGCGTCCATGTCTTCGGGCCCCATGACGGCCAGGTCGGCCAGGGCCTTGCCGCGCGGCAGGTCGCTGCTCTGGGCCTCCTGCATGAAGGAACGCAGGCCCCGTTCAAAAACTTCGTTGAGATTCAGCGGGCGGCTCGCAAAGCTGGCAGCCAGAAAGCGCAGGGCCGTCGCCACATCCCCGCAGCCGCTGCCGAGCATGCTGGCCGCCCAAGCCTGCCAGAAGCCGGGATAGGAGGCAAAAAGCTGCCCCAGTTCCGTCACTTCTGCCACGCAGGCTTCGGGCTGCCCGTGATGATAGAGCTGCTCGATATAAAAAAGCCGTGCTTCAAGAAATTCGGGATGACGCTCCAGCCCCCGGCGCAGGGTCTCAAGCGCCGCTTCAGGCTGTCCGTCCTCCACCAGCAGGCGAGCCAGAGGGAAAAACAGCTTGGAGCTGGGTTCCAGCTCCAGCACTTCCCTGTACCATTCAATTTTGTCCATCATGCGTGGCAGCCCCGCTCTCCCGGTTTTCGGAGGAATCACCAAAAAGGTACAGCACTTCGTTCTCGTGGACGTAGTGCAGCCGCTGGCGTATCATTTTTTCGACATAGCGTTCATCCGTCTGGAGCAGACGGATGTCCCGGCTCAATGAGCGGTTCTCCGCATCGATGCTGGCGATCTCGGCCTCGATGGCCGCATGTTTCTGTTTGAGTTCACGATAGGCGATGAGCCCTTCAGATCCCCAGATCATGTGACAGAAAATGATGAGGTTGATCCCCCATACAGCTACCAGAACTATGACCCGCCAAGCTACCATCTTATTGCAAGACCCGTCGTTGTTTCTGCCAGGTACGCCGGGAGAGCCCCAGCTCTTCCAGAAAAGTCGCTGTGGCGGATTCCAGACGCTCTACGTCATCCTCTCCAAGGCGCATCTGCTCGACGCTATCCAAAAAGCGCCGTAATGCCATGAATTCTTCAACAAAATAGCGATCGGAGAGATCAGCTCCGATCTGTGGCTCCAGCTCGAGGATGGTCTGGATGCAGTTTTTCAGCCGTAACTGCAGGGTACTCATCTTATTCGGCAGCGTTTTTTGCGGCGATCTTGCGGTAGAAACCGTAACAGTAGTTCACACAGGACACTACGGACATGATGAGCGCCAGATAGAGGATGATTTCCCCGATGGGCCACAGACGCACGCCCCAGTAAGGATAGTGCAGCAGCATGGGGATGATGGCCGCGATCTGCAGGACGGTCTTGAGCTTCCCGTACCTGTCGGCGGCGAGGACGATCCCTTCATCGATGGCGATGGCGCGCAGCCCCGTGACCACCAGCTCACGGCAGACGATCAGGATGACGACCCACGCTTCAGCCCAGCCAAGGGTGCAGAACATGATGAGCACGGAACAGATGAGGACCTTGTCCGCCAGGGGATCAAGGAACTTGCCCATGCTGGTGACCATGTTGTTGCGCCGGGCCACGTAACCGTCGGCCCAGTCCGTGATGGAAGCGGCAATGAATGCCAGCGCGGCCAGCACACAGGTCACCGGGCCCTGGAAATACAGCAGCACGATGACGAGCGGAACCAGCAGCATGCGCAACAGCGTCAGTTTATTCGCAAGATTGAACATATTCTCACCGACCGAGAAACAGGACTACATGGAAACGGGTATCACAAACGCGTCCCCGAGAAAAGGGAAAAACGCGCAGGTATCTTGAGGGGGTGGACGAGCCACCCCCCAAAGAGCGCCTAGCTCTTGCTGACCAGCTTCGCGGCGCCGCTGTCGGCAGCCTGGGCGATGGCGTCAGCCAGATGCAGGAAAGCCTGCTTGGCAGGGCAATCCTGTTCAAGATAGACCACGGGCACGCCCCGGTCGGCGGCCACCACGGTGGCCGGATCCAGCGGGATGGCACCCAGGAAGGGAATGCCGTAATGCTTGGCAAGCTCTTCACCGCCGCCCTTCTTGAACAGGTCGATCTCCTGGTGGCAGTGGGGGCAGACAAGGCCGCTCATGTTTTCCACCACGCCCAGGACCTTGCCTTCGGCGACCTGCAGGAAGTTGACGGCCTTGCGCACGTCGGCCAGGGAGATCTCCTGCGGGGTGGTCACCGTGACGCTCTGGGCGTCGGTGATGGTCTTGAGGATGGTCATGTGTTCGTCACCGGTTCCTGGAGGGGAGTCGATGAGCAGGAAATCCAGCGGGCCCCAGGCCACGTCGGAGAGGAACTGGCGGATGGCAGCCGTCTTTTTGGGGCCGCGCCACAGGATGGCCTGGTCACGATCCTGCAGGAAGGAATCCATGGAAATGACTGCCAGGTTTTCATTGTACATGGCAGGGATGAGTTCGTTTTTCTCATTCATTTCGATGGTAGCCTTCAGACCCAGCAGGTTGGGCACGCTGGGGCCGTGCATGTCCACGTCCAGGATGCCGACCTTGAAGCCGCGATGGGCCAGGGCCGCGGCGGTATTGACGGTGACGGAGCTTTTACCCACGCCACCCTTGCCGCTCATGACAAAGATCTTGTGCCGGATGTGGGCCAGGCGGTCGGCAATGATCTGGTCTTGCCGGGCCATGGCCGATTCCATGCAACCGGCACCGCCGGGGTTGCCCTTGGAAGAGCAGCCCGACGCAGAGGAACAGGAAGAACAGGAAGACATGATATCTCCTTTACAGGGTATGACAACAGGCGGGCTTACCAACCATGGTCGCCCACCAGATCCACGAAGACGGCAGGGCCCAGGTCCTCGCTGCAAAGCCGTCCCTGACGGCGCATGATGCGCATCAGGCGTTGCGTGCGGGGCCGTGCCCCCACCGGGATCAGCATGATGCCGTCCACGGCAAGCTGCTCCAGCAGGGGGCGGGGGATCTGGGGACCTCCGGCAGTGACGATGATGCGATCGAACGGGGCGGCGGCAGGCAGGCCCAGCGTTCCATCGCTTCGTTGCATGTGAATAGCGCGAAGATCGAGCTGCTGCAAGAGGGCCCGGGCCGATTGGTACAGCTCTTTGAGGCGCTCCACGGTATAGACCGTGCAGCCCATGGCGGCCAGCACCGCCGCCTGATAACCGGAACCGGTGCCGACCTCCAGCACGCGCATGCCGGGCGAGGTCTCCAGCATCTGGGACATGAGGGCCACCGTGGACGGCTGGGAGATGGTCTGTCCGTAGCCGATGGGCAGCGGACAATCCTCATAGGCCCGCGAACGCAGCCCCTCGGGCACGAAAAGATGCCGGGGGACCCGCGACATGGCATCAAGGACGCGTCCGTCCGTTATGCCCCTGGCGGCCAGCTCCCGAACCATGCGCAGACGCAGGCGTCTGGGATCTATCGCGGTACCTCTTGCCATCATGCTCGTTTTGTCCTTTGCGTATGGCGAAGAAAGAACAAATTTTCCCCCCCAAGTCAAATACCGTCAAAGCGGGGGCTATTCCTTGAAAACTCCCCTGAAACGTGCAACACTCCCGCTTGTATGAGAAAGGAGTCTCCATGCGCAAAAAAAATTTCTTTTCCACTATCCTGAGCCTGCTCATCCTGATCGCGCTGATTGCCTGTGGGTACATCTTTTTCAAGGATATGGACGGTCCGTCCATCGCCATCGTGCCCGATACCGGACGGGTCTCTCCCCACACGCCCCTGCAGATATCGCTGGCGGACCCTTCGAACATCCGCTCCATCTCCGTGGGAGTGCGCCGCAACAATGTGGTCACCCCCATTTTCCAGCGGCATTTCGAAGAATACCTGCCCCAGCGTACTGTCGAGGTCTCGCTGAAGAATGCCGGCCTGCGTGAAGGGGCCTTCGAGCTGGAGATCAAGGCGACGGACGCCTCTCTGGCCGGCTTTGGTCAGGGCAATACCCGCACGGAAGTGCTGGCCATGCGTCTGGATACCCAGCCGCCGCGCATCTCCGTGAAGACCCTGCCGCCCAGCGTGCGCCGCGGCGGTGCCGCCGCCATCCGCTATACCATCGACGAAGAAGTCACCCAGAGCGGTGTGCTGGTGGCGGGGTATTTCGTCCCCGGCTTCCTGCAGAAGGACGGCAGCTACATCTGCTTCTTCCCCTTCCCCTACACCATGACCGCCGTGGAATATAAAAACGCCGTGGAGCTGACCGCCACGGACATGGCCGGCAACGTGACCCGCAGCCGTCTGGGCCTGCTGGCCTACGAACGCAACTTCAAAAGCGATACCATCAGCATCTCGGACAACTTCCTGGCCAGCGTCAACAGCAAGCTGGGCTATCTGGCCCCCAACGCCGCCAATCAGCTGGAAGGATACCTTTATATCAACAACCAGGTCCGCGCGGCCAACGTCGAGACCCTGCGTGCCCTGCGCAAGGACACCGCAGCGGCCATGCTCTGGGACGGGATGTTCCAGCGCCTGCCCCGCTCCGCGGCCCGTGCCGGTTTTGGTGATCACCGCTACTTCACCTACCAGGGCAAGCAGGTGGGCGAATCCTACCATCTGGGTTTTGACCTGGCCTCGGTCCGCAATGCCGAAGTCCCCGCAGCCAATAACGGCCGCGTGGTCTTCACCGGTGAGCTCGGCATTTACGGCAACCTCGTCGTCATCGACCACGGTCTGGGACTCATGTCCCTCTACTCCCATCTGAGCGAGATCCACGTCAAGGTGGGCGATGTGGTCCAGAAAGGCGCCATCATCGCCAAGACGGGGAGCACCGGTCTGGCCTTCGGCGATCACCTGCACTTCGGCATACTGGTCGGTGGCGTGGAAGTCACCCCGCTGGAGTGGCTGGATCCCAAGTGGATCAAGGACAACATCACCGGACGCCTGAACGCCCAGTAAGGCTCGCAAAGCCATCCCGCAAGGGATGGCTTTTTTTTATGCCTGCATGGATTCGACCTGTCTGGGCACACCAGAAACCTCTTGTCTTATGAAATATTTTATGCAATAAGAATTGCCGCTTTTTTTCATTTATCCACAGGAGATTCCATGGAACGTACTTTTTGCATCATCAAACCCGATGCCGTTGCCCGTAACCTGCAGGGTGAGATCCTTGCCATGATCCAGGGCGCCGGTCTGCGCGTGGTGGCCATGAAGCAGATCCGCATGACCCGCCAGCAGGCCGAAGGCTTTTATGCCGTGCACAAGGAACGGCCTTTCTTTGCCAGCCTGACGGAATACATGAGCTCCGGCCCTGTGGTTTGCGCCATCCTTGAAGGCGACAAGGCCATTTCCCGCTATCGGGAACTGATGGGCGCCACCAATCCTGCCAATGCCGCAGAAGGCACCATCCGCAAAAAGTACGCCGAAAGCATCGAAGCCAACTCCGTGCACGGCTCTGACGCGCCGGAAACTGCCGCTTACGAAATGGCCTACTTCTTCAATGCCCTGGAGATCACCGGCTAGGCATCTTCATTTGCCGCCCGGCCCCCGGTCCTCGGCGGACCGGGGGCTTTTTTGTTTTTCTCCCCTGCCCCCGGCTTGCGGGCCGCCGGTGCCTCGGCTATTGAAAACAGGCGCATCTTGGCTGCAAAATTTTTTTTGGAGGGACTATGCCCGTTGCCATCATCACCGGCGGAGCCGCCGGTATAGGACGTCACCTGTGCGCAGGATTTGCCCGCGAGGGGTATGTGGTCGCAGCTCTGGACATCCAGCCCATGAGCAGTCCCCACCCGGACATCCACTGTTTTCCCTGTGATCTGCGCGATGAAGCCGCCATCACCTCTGTTTTTCATACCATCGCCCAGACGCTCGGCACTCCTCGCGTCCTCATCAACAACGGGGCCGTCAGCCGTTTCCGGAAGCCCTTCCCCCTGCTGGAAGCCAAGGAATTCGATGACGTCCTGGGGACCAACCTGCGCGGCGCGTTCCTCTGCTGCCGGGAATTCGTCCGTCTTTGCCGGGGAACGGGCTATGGACGCATCATCAACATCGCCTCCACCCGTTACCAGCAGAACGAATGCGGCTGGGAAGCCTACGGCGCCTCCAAGGGCGGGCTTGTATCCCTGACCGCCAGCCTGTGCGTGTCGCTGCACGGTACGGGCATCACCGTCAATGCCGTCAGCCCGGGATGGATACAGGTGGACGACTACGAGAGCCTGAGCCCCTGCGACCACAGCCAGCATCCGTCGGGACGTGTGGGAAAACCGGAAGACGTCTGCAATGCCTGCCTGTTCCTGGCCGGGGAGGAGAACGGCTTCGTCAACGGCGTCAATCTGCCGGTGGACGGCGGCATGACCAGGCGCATGATCTATCCCGAGACCGATCCCCTTTGGACGGAATAGGCGGAAGGGCCTCTTTCTTTTTGACGCCCCTCCTGATATGAGGCCCGGATGACATACGAAAGGGCACGCCGTCTGCCCTGCGGCGCCACCGCGGCACGAGTATCGGCCGCGCAAGGCGCGGAACCAGCCTGCCCGACGGCAGGAAGAACAAAGGATATACGATGATAGCCGAGAGAGTACGCGGCATCACGCCGTTTCTGGCCATGGAAGTGCTGGAACGCGCCCAGAAGCTCGAGCGGGAGGGTGCTTCCATCATCCACCTGGAGCTGGGCGAACCCGATTTCGATACGCCCGAGTGCATCCGTCAGGCTGCCTTCAAGGCCCTGGACGAAGGGCAGACCCACTACACCCACTCCCTGGGCGATGTGGAGCTGCGCGAACATCTGTGCGCCTATTGCAAGCGGCGCTATGGTGTCGGCCTGCATCCCGACCAGGTGCTGATCTTCCCCGGTTCTTCCCCGGCCATGATGGTCCTTTTCTCCGCCCTGCTCGATCCGGGCGACGAAGTCATCCTCTCCAATCCCGGCTATGCCTGCTATCCCAACTTCGTGCGCTATGCGGGCGGGGTGCCCGTCTGGACGCTGACCCATGAGGAAGAAGGCTTCCAGTTCCGTCCCGAAGACGTGGCCAAACAGATCACGCCGCGCACCCGGGCCGTGCTCATCAACTCCCCCTGCAACCCCACGGGCATCGTGCTGGAGCCGGAGCGCATGCGCGCCCTGGCCGAACTGGGCCCCATGATCGTTTCCGACGAGATCTATCACGGTCTGACCTACGGGGATGCGGAAGAGCACTCCATCCTAGAGTACACGGACAATGCCGTGGTCATCGGCGGCTTTTCCAAGGCCTATGCCATGACCGGCTGGCGCCTGGGCTACCTCATCGTGCCCCGTGATCTCGTGCGCCCCATGCAGGCCCTGATGCAGAACTTCTTCCTGTCCACCAATTCTGCGGTGCAAAAAGCCGGTATCGCGGCCCTGACCTGTGCCGATGAAGACGTGGCCCGCATGCATGCCACCTACGACGAACGCCGCCGCTTCCTGCTGGGCGAGCTGAAGCGCCTGGGCTTCAACATCCCCGTGGAACCCATGGGAGCGTTCTACATGCTGATCAATGCCCGCCATCTGGGCAGCAGCTCCATGGAACTGGCCTTCGACCTGCTGGAAAAAGCCCATATCGGCATCACCCCCGGTATCGACTTCGGCAGCCAGACCGAAGGGTTCCTGCGCCTTTCCTACGCCAATTCCATCGACAACCTGGCCGAAGCCATGCGTCGGCTGGAAGCCTACATCCGCCAGCGTTAGCACTTTGGAGGAAGCGGGGGAAGGAATGTCCTTTCCCCTGCTTCCTCCCTGCACGTCCCGCTCCTTCCTCCCATGTCGTCACCGTGCCGGTCCTGACAGGATACGGCTTTTTTTCTGCGCCCCGCCCTTCCCCGACTATGGCCCGAAGCCTTGCGCAGCACATTTTTCGGCATCTTTTTTCTTTGCGAGCGGGGGAAGATATGCTAACCTCGAATACCCCCGACAGGGGAATCAAAGGGGAGGCACTATGGCCGAAGCGCCGATCATCGATATCGTCAATCTGGAAAAACGTTACCGCAGCAAAAATACGGATGTTTTTGCCCTTCAGGGCATCAATCTTGCCATCAACAAAGGAGACATCTTCGGTGTCATCGGCAAGAGCGGTGCCGGCAAGAGCACGCTCGTCCGCTGCATCAACATGCTGGAACGTCCCACGGGCGGTTCCATCTTTTTTGAAGGCAAGGACATGTGCCGTCTGTCGGAGAGCGAGCTGCGCGCTGCCCGCCGTTCCATGGGCATGATCTTCCAGCAGTTCAACCTGCTCATGCAGCGCACGGCGCGCCAGAACGTCTGCTTTCCTCTGGAACTTATCGGCATGGACAAGGTCCAGGCCCGCAAACGTGCTGAAGAACTGCTGGATCTGGTGGGCCTTGCCAACCGTATGGATTCCTATCCTTCGCAGCTCTCCGGCGGCCAGAAGCAGCGCGTGGCCATCGCCCGTGCCCTGGCCACCAACCCGCAGGTGCTGCTCTGCGACGAAGCCACGTCCGCCCTTGACCCGGCCACCACGGACTCCATCCTGTCCCTCATCAAGGACATCAACAGGAATCTCGGCATCACGGCGGTCATCATCACCCACGAGATGAGCGTCATCGAAAAGATCTGCAGCCATGTGGCCATCATCCACCGCGGCAAGATCGTGGAGCACGGCGAAGTGGAAGAGGTCTTCTTCCACCCGCGCACCGAGGCCGCACGCCGTCTGGTCATGCCCGAGGCCCTGCAGAACCTGCCCCAGGAGAACCTCTACCGCCTGATCTTCAACGGCCGTTCCTCCTTCGAGCCCGTCATCGCCAATATGGTGCTGGAATGCCACTGCCCCGTGAACATCATGTATGCCGATACCCGCGACATCGGCGGTATCGCCTTTGGACAGATGGTGTTGCAGCTGCCCGAATGCCCGGAATCGCGCCGGAGCATCCTGGAATTCGCCAAATCCAGGAACATCCTGCTGGAGGAGATGAAGCATGTTTGATCAGGCCACTGTGGAAATGCTCATGGAAGGGGTGGTGGATACCCTGTACATGACCATCGTCTCCACGTTTTTTTCCTATGTCTTCGGCATCGTGATGGCCGTCGTCCTGGTCATCTGCCGCAAAGACGGCATCCGTCCCAATCCCGTGGTTTACAGCGTGCTGGATGTGGTGGTGAACCTGACCCGTTCCTTCCCCTTCCTGATCCTGATGATCGCCGTCATCCCCTTCACCCGCTACATCGTGGGGACCACCATCGGCAACAACGCCACGGTAGTGCCTCTGGTCATCGCCGCGGCGCCCTTCGTGGCTCGTCTCATCGAGTCCTCCCTGCTGGAAGTGGATAACGGTGTGGTGGAAGCCGCCCAGAGCATGGGGGCCTCCACCTGGCAGATCATCACCAAGGTACTGCTGCCCGAGGCCATGCCCTCGCTCATCAACGGCAGTGCCGTGGCGGCCATCACCATCCTAGGCTACTCCGCCATGTCCGGCGCCGTCGGCGGCGGCGGTCTGGGCAAGCTGGCCATCATGTACGGGTACAACCGCTACCAGACCGACATCATGATCGCCACGGTGATCCTGCTCATTATCATCGTGCAGATCTTCCAGAGCTTCGGCAACTGGGCCACCCGACGCAGCGACAAACGCGGGTCTTGATCCGCTTTTTCTATCACCCTTTCCCCGAGGTTTTTCCATGAAAAAACTTCTGCTGACGCTGGCCGCCACGCTGGCCGCCGGTACTCTGGTTTGCCATGCCCAGGCCGCCACCACCGTGAAGGTGGGCGCCTCTCCCACGCCGCACGCCGAGATCCTGAATGCTGCCAAAGACATGCTCAAGGCTGAAGGCATCAATCTGGAGATCATCGAATATTCCGACTATGTGCAGCCCAACGTGGCTCTGGACAGCAAGGATCTGGACGCCAACTACTTCCAGCACAAGCCCTATCTGGACGACTTCAATGCCCAGAAAGGCACCAAGCTGTCCTCCATGGGCGGCGTGCACTATGAGCCCTTCGGCATCTACGCCGGCAAGTGCAAGAGCCTGAAGGACCTCAAGAAGGGTGCCATCGTGGCCGTGCCCAATGACGCCACCAACGAAGGCCGCGCCCTCCTGCTCATGCAGGACCAGGGCCTCATCACCCTCAAGGACGGTGTGGGCCTGACCGCCACCGTGCGCGACATCAAGGACAACCCCAAGAAGCTCCGCATCGAAGAGATCGAAGCCGCCCAGCTGGTGCGCGCCCTGCCTGACGTGGATATCGCCATCATCAACGGCAACTACGCCATCCTCGGCGGCCTGAAGGTGGCCGATGCCCTGGCCGTGGAAGCTGCCGACTCCGCCGCTGCCACCACCTACGCCAACATCCTGGCCATCCGCACCGGCGATGAAAAGCGTCCCGAACTGCAGGCCCTGTACAAGGCCCTGTGCAGCGACAAGATCAAGGAATTCATGAAGACCAAGTACGAAGGCGCCGTGCTGGCCACCCACTAGGCCAGGACCGCAACGTCATCTGTGAAGGCCCCCTCCTTGGGGGCCTTTTTCATGGCTCCACGTCTCCGTACTGCTGCCCGGGGATATTGCGGACAGGCAAGACGTACCTGCCGTCCCCCATATCAGACCAAGAGCCAGATCTCATCCGCGGATGCTCTTCCTGGCCGGTCTTCAGCGTATACAGGTAGTTCCCGGAGCCCGGCACTTCCGGCCGAAGCGCGCCCCCTTCCTCTTGAAGCCATCCCCTCTGCCTGCTACCCTTTCCTCTCTACCGTCACTTTTTCCAAAGGAGAGCGCATGCGCCTGGCCCTGCTCCTGCTGCTGGCTATCCTGCTCCATGTCCAGCCTGTCTCTGCCGCCCGGTCTTTCGTCGACATCTGGGACGATGCCGTCCCGTTGTTGCATGAAGGGGTGGATATCATCGCCTCGGGAGAGGACCCCTCCGAACGCAGCTGGGCCGAGGTCCTGACGTTCCGCGATCCCAAATTCCAGCGCATCGTCTCCGAATGCTTCGCCATCCTCGCGGATTCCCAGGCTCTGGACCTCATCGCCAGCCGGGATGCCGCCCGCGACGAGATAGCCGCAAAGCGCCAGAAGATAGCGGCCCTGCAGCAGGAGCTCGTTTCCGCCCCCTCTTCACACTGGAACCCGCTCAAGGCCACGCGCAGCAGCCTGCAGGAAGATATCTCCGGACTGCGCAAGGAGATAGCAGATCTGGAACACGGTCTGGAGGCGGACAAGGAACGCATCTTTGCCGAGATCTCCGCACGAGGCCTGCCTGTCAGCCGTGAACAGCTGGAGACCATGCTGAGCGCGGCCGACGGCAAGGATACCGCCAGCATCATGGCCGTGGCCGAGAACATCAGCGCCATCCAGCGCAGCATAGAAAGCCAGCTGGCGGCCCCGGACGCCTCTGTGGAGCTGCTCCAGACCTATACGGGCATCTACATGATGTGCAACAAGGTCTATGTCTACGCCCTGCAACAGGCCCTGCAGCAGATCGACAGCCGCTACCTCGACCGTCTGGGGAAAATAAGGAAGGAGGCTGCCCAGCTGCAGGAACATGCCCGCAGCCTGCTTTCCGGGGCCGAGGAGACGGACCGGAAGATCCTGGAAGTGAACATCGCCGCCAACCAGAGGACACTGGATGCCGTGGACCTCTACAACCAGTATCTGTCACGCCAGAAAAAACATCTGCAGCAGTTGCTGCAGCGGGCGGAAAAATCCTTCAAGGTGGCCGTCAATACCTATCGGACCGTCAAGACCAGCAGCGATCTGCTGGGGATGATGCACACGTCGGAAGCGGATTTCTCCCGCATCTTCGCCTTCCAGCCGCCAGACCTCTCCCTGCTGTATGATGCCCGGCTGCGGCAGGAGTTCGACGACATCACGAGCAGACTGCGGGCAGCGGAATAAGGCCGGACGCCCCAGAAACGGCAAAAGCTCTCCTCATTCGAGGAGAGCTTTTTTATGACAGAGTCTGTCACCGTCCGTCTGCTTCACGTACCGGCAGGGCACATCATGCCGCCTGCCCCGCTCATCGCAGCATGGTGAGGCTGGCAAGGAGCCGCACAAAAGTCTGCGCTGGCCTCCGCGCCCGGATCACCGCCGCCCGGATGGCAGGGCTTTCTATTTTGCGCCTGCGGCACGCAGCAGGTCAAAGCCTGCAACAAAAAAGGGCTGGTATTACTACCAGCCCTTGCTTTCACTTGGTGCCGAAGGGGAGAGTCGAACTCCCACTCCGTTGCCAGAACTAGACCCTGAACCTAGCGTGTCTACCAATTCCACCACTTCGGC
>CDZU01002519.1_pt1 | contig 19898 bp, 15 predicted proteins | sample 557441 | NCBI WGS metagenome assembly CDZU01 (sample SAMEA3182114, study PRJEB8094) | gut metagenome | biome: human; feature: gut; material: Stool; isolation source: human stools | place: Canada | collected 2013-06-10
CTTAAGTATCTGGAGGAAGCAGGAATAAAAAGTTATATTCCTTGTATAGGCAACTATAAAAATGAGCATAAGGATTTTTCTTATGACAGCCAAAGTGATTGTTTTATCTGTAGGATGAATAAAAAACTGAGCTTCATAAAAATACATAAACCCACCACAAGGACCTATGAATCAAAAATATATCGAAGTTCACAGAAAGACTGTTCGGTTTGTCCACTGAAAGGACAATGCATCAAAAATAAAACGTATCCTGTTAAGGAACTCTCTACAACTATTTATAAACCTTACTATGAGAACGCGTACAAAAGGGTACATTCACCAATAGGACGGAAAATGAAAAAGTTACGTTCCAGCACGGTCGAACCGGTTCTGGGCACATTACTTGATTTTAGAGCCATGAGAAAAGTGCGTACCAGAGGTATAAGACTTGCGAACAAACATGTCTTACTGGCAGCCATGGCCTATAATCTGAAAAAGTTAATGAGACATGTTTGTTATAAATCTGCAATCTCGGTTACCAAAACAGCCAACAATTGGTTGGATTATATAAAATTAGTAACCTTCAACTTGATCAGAACTTTTCTGATAAGTTTTTCTTATCAGAATATCCCACAAAAGAGAGTTTTAATAATTTAATGCTAACTGTTCTAAAAAATATTCTTCCTTGAGGAAGGTTGTGCAACAGACACGGTTCCCGACACCCCTGTCTGCATCAGATGATTCCATATCTTTTCAGCTTTTCATATAGGGTTGTACGGCTCATGTTCAGGAGTTTGGCCGTCTTTGAGCGGTTGTTTCCCGTCTGCTCAAGCATTTTCATGAGCAGCTGCCGTTCTTTCTCATCTTCTGAAAGAATCACATTCTCTTCCGGTCTTACACTAAGATCAAGTTTCATGCTGCCGGCTGTTATCCAGCCGTTGGTGGCAAGCAGCATGGCACTGCGGACGGTATTTCTCAGTTCCCTGATGTTTCCCGGCCATCCGTATTCCCGCATGGCGGCTATGGCAAGGCAGTCAAATCCCTGGAGTGAGACCCTGTGTTCTTTGGAAAAACGCTCAAGGAAGAATTTTGCCATGGGAAGTATGTCCTCCGGACATTCGGATAGTTGGGGTACTCTGATGGTGAACTCGTTGAGACGGTGGAACAGATCCTCACGGAAACGCCCTTCCGCTATGGCTTTTTCCAGGCTCTCGTTTGTGGCGGCCAGAAGACGGATGTCGAAGTGGCGTTCTTTCATGGAGCCGACCGGCTTGTAACATTTTTCCTGCAGGGCACGAAGCAGTAGCATCTGTGTCTTGTAGGAGAGGTTGCCTATCTCGTCAAGAAAGAGTGTTCCGCCATCAGCCTCCTGAAACAGGCCGGTCTTGTCACTGACCGCACCGGTAAACGAACCTTTCCGGTGACCGAAGAATTCAGACGCGGCAAGTTCTTCGGGAATGGCCCCGCAATCAACCGTTACATAGGGCTTGTCCTTTCTGCGGCTTTGCTCATGCAGTTCCCGCGCGATGTGTTCCTTGCCTGTTCCGGAAGCTCCGCGCAGAAGGACGGATATGTCGGAAGCCGCAACCAGGCTTATTTGGCGGTACATCTCACGGGCCTTGTCGCTTTCTCCGCGATAGAATTCATACATGTCATGTCTTATACGGCTGAAAACCTTGCCAATGGACTCCATCAGTTTGTCCGGCTGTACAGGTTTGCAGAGATAATTTACGGCACCGAGCTGCATGGCTTCCACTGCATTCTCGATCTGTCCGTAGTTGGTCATTATAAGGAATGGAACATTAAGGTTTATTTCACGTATCCATCTTAACAGTTCCGTGCTGTTACCGTCAGGCAGACGCAGGTCTGCAAGGACAAGGTCATACTCACCGGATGAGAGTTTCCTGCGTGCAGAAGAAAGATGTGTCACGCATTCCGTTTCCATATTGTTTTTCTTCAGCCAGTTGCTTATGCTGCGGCTGAATATTATATCGTCTTCAATTATAAGTATTGTTCTTTTCATGTGTTTCCTCCTGCATTTTTTCAACATGGATGATCAGTTTCGATGCCGCCTGTTCAATCCTGTATATTTCCTTGAGATGCTTCTCCTGCCATTCTTCCGGGTTGGTTGTGACTATTTCATGGAGCATTTCCATCGGATAGTCCAGGTTCACGGTTTCCCAAAGCGGCAGGTTCTTGTGAAGTATTTCCCATAGGGCTTGTCTGTCATTCCTATGCAGTGCATCGTGCAGTCGGGACAGTTCCTTGCGGCTCTCATCGACAAAGATTCTCAGCATTTCCTCATGGTTGTCCTCTCCGGCAAAGAGCAGGGACAAGTCCGGCTTCCATATCCGTTCCTTTACCGTTCCGATGATTCCGGATATGCCGGCAAACAGCCTGTCTATGGAGAAAGGTTTGCGGATACAGCCGGCAAATCCGCATGAAAGGTAATTCTCATCATCATCCACACGGGCAGTCAAGGCTATCACAGGAATAGTGTTTGCGCAGTCTATATTTGAGGAACGGAGCAGCTCAAGAATAGAGAAACCGTCCATTTCTGGCATCTGGATATCTGTCAGCAGTACGTCATAGCTTTTCTCCCTTATGCGGGCTATGAGTTCACGGCTGGTGGTGCATAGGGTACAGTCCGCTCCGAGCCGCTTGAGCATTTCTCCTGTTATGCGGAGCTGTCTGATGTCATCGTCAAGCAGAAGCACGGAAATGCCGTTCAGTCTTGAAATGACGGAAACAGGTTTGCCTACCTCTATCGGAGAGTTCTCGTCAGCCTTCCGGAGCGGAAGAATGACGATGAATGTACTGCCTTCTCCCGGTCGGCTTTCAACACGTATATTGCCGCCCATTTGTGATACAAGCCGATATGATATGGTCAGACCAAGTCCGAATCCCGGTACGTTACGGGCATTTTCAAGCCTTTCAAAGGCTGTGAATATCCTTTCAGTATCCTTGCTGTCCATTCCGCAGCCTGTATCCTGTACTGAAAAACGCAGCTCACTGCCGTGATATTCCGCTCTCAGGCATATGCTTCCTTTCTCGGTAAATTTGAGCGCATTGGCTATCAGATTGCTTATGACCTGCTGCAGCTGTCCTCTGTCCCCACTGACAACAGTGTCCATATCAAGAAACTCGCTTGAAAACCGGAGATCCTTTTTCCGTGCCTGTAGAAGAAAATTGTCAGCGACTTCCTTGAACAGGGATTCCAAATTATAAACAGAAATTTGGGAGCGGCTCTGTTCCGTATCAAGCAGGTAAAAATTCATAAGTGTTTCTACAAGGGTAATCATATAGTCAGATGCGTGTGATATGCTCTCCATATATTCACGACGGTGTTCCGGTACGGATTCTTCCGGCAATAGTTCCGCAGCCCCCTTTATCGTACTCAGCGGAGAACGCAGGTCGTGTGCAATGGACAGCATCATGTCTTTTCTTGACTGCAACAGTTCCCTGTTCCTTCTATCCGATACTTCAAGTTCTTTTTCGTACCTGTATTTCCTGTTTAACTCTCTGTATATTATGAAATAGAGTAGAATGGCAAGCAGGGAGACGGATATGGCAAGAAAGGAAATAAGAAGATATGACTGTTCCCTCTCCGATACGAACAGTCTGTATCTGTCGGAAATTCTTCGGTTACTTTCAAATTCAAGTGTACGGATAAGGCTGTTCAGCTTTTGGTTGAGAATTATATTTTTAGTGTACAGACTGTCCATCTGGTTGGTCAACAGAATCTGTTGTGCCTGTCTTTCTTTTGAGACTTCACGGCTCAGGGAATAAAGCATTCCGGTGGTAACGGAAGAGGAATTTTTTTCTTGAGGTTTTTCCGTACTTTCCTTATGTTGAAGATATGCGGATTTTTTCTTTTTTCTGCGAAATATGGAAAAAATGTTTTTTCTCCGCTTGGGTTCCTCTTGAACGCCTTCCTCCTTTGTAACATCCGGTAGTTTCTCTACTTTTGAGATGATGGTTGGAATTCTCTTATTGACTATATCAGTTTGGCTTTGAAGCCTTTTAAACGTATTCATGATTGCTCCAAGTAGCTGCTCTTTATCCTTCAGCAGAAAACAAAGAGAATCTATTCTGTCCCGGAGTCCGAGGGTATGAGCATTATTTTTCAGAATCTGCAACGTATCGCAGATGTCTGTTCTTTTCTTTCGGTATGACAAATAATCCTCCTGCTCCCAGACACTTACCATTTCACCCTCCGTAGCAAGTTCAAGTAAATCCGCATAGATCTGTTCTGTAAGTTGCCAGGTGGTAACCAGTTTCTTTTCATTGCGAAGAAGGGTATTTTTCTTTATCTGTTCACTGCGAAACAAATAAATGGTTACAGCAAGCAATACTATTAAAATGCCATAACCGAAGATTATTTTAACCTTTAATCCCATGTTTATTATTACACTGATTCTTTATTTTAACCGTTTACTTTATTTGACTCCATAAATACATTTTATTCTATAAGTTATGATGAAAAATATTGTTATAATAGAATTTATACAGAATAAGGAAATAGGATGATTGAAAATCAATATCCTAAAAACATTATCCGGTATATTGTCTAACAAATTTTCCTATAAAAATATATACGAGATTTGTGTTTCACAGGCAGTGATTGTACTGCCTGTGAGCATACTATTTTATAGTCTATAATATAGTTAATAAAACTCAAAAATAGAATACCTTATATTCCAAGGCCATATCTTTTTCATTCAAATATACCCTGTTATCGTGTAAAAGATAACCTATGGCTATAAGAATCTGGTCATTGGGATAATCAATTCTACTCAATATATCCTGCACACTAACCTTCTGTTCTTTAGACAGAATTACATCTATTTCCGCTAAAATCAACTTTAAAAATTCCGTTTTCATAAGCTACCCAGTGAATTTAAGAATTTGGATTTGGCTATATGGTATTCCGTCTTGGCAGAGACCGCTTCAAAATATGCCTTCTGCCACCCAGCCTGAGCTTCAAGATAGTCTGTCAGTGTAGCCATACCTGTTTCAAAACTTTTTCTGCTTTCCTTCAGATTCTCTTCCGCAGACTCAAACGCATTTTCCGTCAGCTCAACCTCCAGCCGTGCTTCATCCATCAGGTTGGAGTTTCTTGCCACTTCAAGCTGCATTTTCTCAACCATTTCACTCCGTGTAATCTCTGCCTTTTGCATCTCAATCTTGGCAGACTTTACCTTGCGGTGTCCTTCACCCCAATGGAACAGTGGAATCTTGACAGCCAGCATGACGGAAAACACATCATCTTTAAGAAACTTGTGGCTGTTCATTCTGACACCATCAATGTAATTATATCCGGCAACAAGCCCTATCTTCGGGAGGAAATCACTCCTTACCGACTTTATCTGTTCTTTTTTAAGACTGATATTTTCTGTAAGCAGCTTATATTCGGGGCGGTTCTGTACCGTAAATTCATAGTCCTGTGCGGACAACGGAATAAATTCAATACTGCCGGACACCTCTATGTCAGAAGTCAGGGACATACCCATGACATGACACAGAGCCATCTTTGACAGCCTGACCGCATTTTCGCTCCTTCTCATTGAGAGTTCCGCCTCATTCAACTTTACCTTCACTTTCAGAAGCTCGTTCTTGGGAGCCATACCGGTACTGTTCATCTTCTCCACACTGGAGTACAGTTCAGATACAAGTTCCCGGTATCTGACCGCCACCTGATTAAGCTCTTTTGCCTTGATTACATTCCAATATGCCTCTTCGGTCTCTATACGGATATCAGAGTCCGTTTTGCGCCTGTTTATATTGGCGATTGATTCACCGATATTCGCCATTCTGCGTGCCGACATAATCTTTCCACCCATATAGATAGGCTGTTCCAGCTGTATTCCGGCAAAATAGGTGTTGTTCATATCGAGGGAAGCCGCCAATGAAGGGGCAAGCTCCATCGAAAAGTCCTTGTTGGCATAAAGGTATCCACCAGAAGCCGAAAATTTGGGAAGGAAGCCCGTCTCTACATTCTTCGCCTGTATCTCTGCCTGTCTGACAGAGTACTCTGACAGTTTTCTCTGTTTGTTGTTTTCAACGGCTATTCTGAAACAGTCGTCAAGCGTAAGTATCTGCTGCGCATGACAATATGAAGAAAACAGAACAACCAATATTCCTGATAAAAGTCTTTTCATTTCAATCACATTTTATTTTAAAGAATAAAGCATAGAATACCGGGATAATCATCAGTGTAATGACCGTACCCACGAGAAGCCCTCCCATAATAGCCACAGCCATAGGACCGAACATGGCGTCGGATATAAGCGGTATCATACCCAGAATGGTAGTACCGGAAGCCATCATGACAGGTCGCAAACGTGAGGAGGAAGCGGACAGCAGAGCCTCCATCGGTCTTACCCCGGCATTTGTCTGCGCCGTAATCTCATCAAGAAGCACCACCCCGTTCTTTATCATCATGCCAATCAGACCGAGAGCACCGACCACAGCCACGAAGCTGAAAGGCTTTCCGCTCACGAGAATACCCAATACGATACCTATATAAGCCAGAGGCAGGCAAAGGAATATAATAAGGGGCTTTCTGAAATCCCTGAACAGATAGACCAGTACGGCAAACATGAATATCACGGCTATCGGGAAGCTCCTGAACAGATATTTGTTAGAGTCCGTGCTGGCTTTATATTCGCCCAGCCACTTCATTGTGTAGCCTTTTGGGAAGTCCACCTTTTCGCTGATCTGCTTCTCCAGTGCCAGACGGGTGTCCTCCGCAGTAAAGCCGTAGGCATTGTTGCATTGCACAATGATGGCACGCTGACCGTTATAGCGGTATGCAACGGGGTCTTTCCAGACAAAGCTGATACTGTCGGATATTTCCTTTACGGATCTTCCGGCTGTAAGCCCGCCAATCAGTGACTCGCTGTCGCCGGACATTATGACATCACGAATGTTTTCCTTGTCTGTCAATACAGAGGCATTGGGAAGCATGGTATTCACACTTATATTTTCGAGATTGTCATACCCCGTATTCTTCAGGTATATATTCTTGGATACATTGCCGTCATAAAGATTACCCACCGGAATACCGTCCGTTGCAGAAAGCAGGGACATCCCCAGATCATTTCTGTACAGTCCGGCATATCTGGCACTCTGCTGATTGAAATTCACACCGATGTTGATTACCGGATCATCCCAGTTGTCCGTTACCAGCATGGCTGAAGGTTCTTCTCTCATAATGCCCTGTATGCTGTCTCTCAGGCTCTTCAGTACAGCCGGGTCAGGACCGGAAACAAGTATCTCAATAGGGAACTCCATATACATGGTATTGTACTTCTTCAGACGGATAAACGCATCGGGATAACTGCGGTTCATATACTCCTGCAAGTCCTGCATACAGTTGTCTATATCCTCATGGCTTTTAAAGTCTATGATAAGTTCTCCGTAACGGAGGCTCGGGTCAGCCACGGAGCGGACAAGATTATAACGTGCAGGCGTTCCGCCAAGCGAAGTGGTCACATGGGTAACTGCCGGATTGGTCTTCAGATATGCCTCAATCTCCTTCAGGTCTTCCTCCACCTTTTCAATGCGTGTACCCTCAGGCATCTTATACTCCATATAAATCTGATTGTAGGTCAAATCAGGGAAGAATGTCTGCGGCAGGAAACGGAAACACCAGACGCTCAGCACAAGAAGAGCTGCAATACATGACACCGTACAGATTTTGTGGTGGAGCAGCATAGTCAGTATCTTGCGGAAACCTCTATACAGCGGAGAATCGAACACCTTACCGTCTTCTGCGGAGGGTTTAATCTTCAGATAGTTTGCACAGTGTATAGGAACATGAACCAAAGCCAGCACCCAGCTCAGCAGAAGGGATACGGCAAGTACGATGAAGAGGTCACGAGCATATTCACCCGCCATATCCGGGGAAAGCGAAACGGGCATGAAAGCAATGATGGCAATGAGGGTTGCCCCCAGAAGGGGACGTGCCGTAATATTTGCCGTATGTACGAGCGATTCAGGCTTCTTCATACCCCTTGCACTGTCTATGAGTATTCCGTCCACCACCACTATTGCATTATCCACCAGCATACCCATCGCTATGATGAACGCACCGAGTGAAACCCTCTGTAAAGTACCGTCAAAGAAGTACAGCACCACAAATGAACCCAATACCGTAATCACCAGTCCTGTACCTATCACGACACCGCTTCTGAATCCCATAGTAAGCATCAGGATAAGAATCACGATAAGCACGGACTCTATAAGGTTTATGATGAAGGTGTTGATTGCATCACTGACACGTTCAGGCTGATAGAAAACCTTATTGAACCTGAAACCGGCAGGAAGCTGTCCTTCAAGTTCCGCAAGTTTAGCGGTAACGACCTTGCCTATCTTCAATATGTCATAGCCGGACTCCATAGCTATTGCTATACCATAGGCTTTCTGTCCGTCATATTTCATCATATTCCTCTGTGGGGTTTCATAGCCCTCTTCCACATCAGCAATCATACCCAGTCTGAACAGTTCTCCATTATGTCCTTTCAGTACGAGATTCCTTATGTCTTCCATATTCTGAAAAGTACCCGGAACCATTACCTTCATGCGTTCATTGCCGCTGTTGAAGTAGCCTCCATATACCGTCTTGTTCTGGTCTTGCAGCGTCAGAAGGATTTCCACCGGGGATATGCCTAAGCGTGCCATCTCCTCCTTGTCGATATTTATATTTATACATGGAGATGCAGTACCGTAGAGCTGTACATTCCTTACCCCTTCTATATTGATAAGTTCACGTTGGATAAACTGGGTATAACGTATCATGTCACTGTCGGAGAATCCATCAGCCGTTACCGTATAGAACATACCGTACACGGCACTAAAATCATCCAGCACGAGAGGTACAGAAGAACCTTTCGGCAGCAGGGTATGAGCATCTACTATCTTTTTTCTCAGTATATCCCATTTCTGGTCCATTTCATCGTTGGGTACGGTCGTCTTCAGAACCACCTTTATAAGAGAAAGGTCATTCATGGATTTGGACTCTATATAATCAATGTCACCCATCTGACGGATAGCTTTTTCGAGCCTGTCGGACACTTCAAGTTCTACCTGATGTGCATCGGCTCCGGGATAGACGGTCATAACCAGAGCCTGCTTGACGGTTATTTCGGGGTCTTCCATCTTGCTCATGGAATAGAAAGACCACAGTCCCCCTATCACAAGAAAGGCTATAAACAATTTGATCAGAGCCTTGTTTGTCAAGGCATATTCCGCAATACTCCTCATAACATTCCTCCTATATTGGTTTCGGGTATATCCTCCATTTCCTCAACAACCACCCCTTCACTGAGACTGTGCGTTCCGGTTACGGCAATCCTGTCACCCGGCTGCAATCCGCTGACAAGCACCCTGTCTTTCTCTATACCGCCTATTTTCAACGGAACGCAGTGTGTTTTACCGTCATTGATTTTCCACACACATGGGGAACCGTCTTTATAGAAGAGGGCGGTTGCCGGAACTGATACCGAAGTTTCCGCCTTTGAGAAATCAAGTGACACACTTACATTCATGCCCGACATAAGAAGGGAAGAAAATTCCTCAGGTACATTGAAAGAGACACGATACAACTGTCCTGAAGCCGTATTCCGGGTTTGTGTCCTGAGTTTCAGCTCGGCAGAGGAACCGCCTGCATCAAGTCTTGCAGCACGCAGTGACTTCAAACGGTTGAAGTCCTTTATTGCCATATTTATATCCACATAATAGTCGTTGTCACTTTTCAGATAAAGGACCGGAAGTCCGGCTGAAACCACCTCTCCCTCATTCTTGAATACGCCGGATATGAATCCATCAAAAGGAGCCCTAACCTCTGTATAGTCAAGGGCATCCTTTGCCGCATTGTATTTGGCTTCAGCCACCGTATTTGCCGCCATGACCTTTTCATAGTCGTTTGGAGAAACCGTTTTGGCTTCATACAGGGTGCGGATACGTTCCGCCTCTTTACAGGACTGTTCGTAAACCGCCTTTGCTGCATTGTACTGCACTTCAAAGTCGTGCCTGTCCAATGAAGCCAGTACACTGCCCTTGCTTACCCTTGTTCCCTCACGGAAAGGCAGGTTAGCAAGCTGACCGCTTACCTTGAATGATATTGAGGCTTCCTGTTCGGAACCTATTATCCCCATATACTCAACCCTGTCGATGCTGTCAAGGCTGCCCACTGCCACAGTCTTTATCAGCGGTAAGGTCATTTTCTGTTCTCCTGTTTCATGTTTACAGGAAGCGGAAGCAAGAACCATGATTCCCGCACCCAAGTACATAAATAATCTTTTCATAATCTTGAACTTTTGTTTTGCTGCAAAGTTCAATAAAGCCAGCGGAAATCATGTTTTCATTTATCCCACCAAAATGTTCCATTATCCGTTTTTTGAATCTATCCCGTTAAATCTATGCGATAAAAACGTGTCATATTCTCCATATATCCACAAATATGTCCTATTAGTAAGATTTGTTTTGATTATTGTGATACTAAACCTACTTTTGTGATAAAAAAAGAGCCATGAACCAGTATAAGAAACTTGACATGCAGATTGTAAAGGAGCTGATAGGTGACATCGACTATGTAGATAACGACTTCATTGTCCTTGACGATCTGAGCAAATTTAAAATCGGGAAAGATACACCTGTAAGACTTGGGGCATTTACCATCAGTCTGTGCCTGAACGGACATATATCGGCAGACATCAATATGATAAGATATGAGATTCAGCCGGGGGATATGGTAATCACTCTTCCGAAGGATATAATAGAACACAAGGAGGTATCAGATGATATAAGAGGGATTTTCTTTATCGTATCGCAGCATTTTATAGAAGAGGCATTTCCGAAGATAGGTGAAATCCTGCCGATTTTCCTATATGTTCAGAAAAACCCCAAGATAGAACTCTCAGCCAAGCAATGTTTCAATATCAGGCAGTTCTATGACTTCTTCAACCAAAGGCTGAAAGACCATTTCGCCTTCAGGGATAAAATGATAGGCTCCATACTGCAAGCCATGATTTATTATATAACAGGTTTAATGATGGATACCGAGGAACATTCAAGAAAGGACAGAAAAGAGGAGCTGTTGGGTCGGTTTATACAACTGATAATGCGATATTATAAGGAGAACAGAACACTGGACTTCTATGCAGATAAACTTTTCATATCTACCAAATACCTGTCGGATATAATCAAGAGAACAAGCGGAAGGACTGCGCATGACTGGATAGATAAATACATTATACTGGAAGCAAAAATACTTCTCCGCTCAACAAACAAGACTGTACAGGAAATATCAAACGAGCTGAATTTTCCGAATAATTCATTCTTTGCAAAATACTTTAAAAAGCATGTAGGTATGACACCCAAAGAGTATAGGCAATCTTAGGTTAGGAAGGGAAACGTATAAATAAAAAACAATAACTACATAGTTTTAAATACTAAAAAATATAACAGGGTATTATCAATATTTGTACGAAATATTGGTGATACCCTGTTAAAATATTCATTTAGTTTATAATACCCATTTCTCTCATAAGATAAGTTGCATTAAATTCTGAAACAATTCTCTCCTTTAACTTATAATCAAACATCAGGGTATTATCCTGTATTTTTGATGCAAAATGATAATTATGTATATAATCGGAGTATTTTTTTTCAAGTTCTCCTAATTTTATATCATGCGTAGCAATTATACCATTGGCTTTATGATAAATAACTTTCTCAACAAAACCTTCCGAACCCTTCAATTTATCATTGGAGTTTGTACCCTTCAGTATTTCATCTAATAGAATAAACAATGTCTCATTATTATTCAGCCTATCAATAATACTTTTAAGTTTTTTCAGTTCTGCGAAAAAATACGATTCATTTTTAGACAAGGAATCTGATGTCTTCAAACTCGCCATTATTTGTGTCGGGTAGAAAGTAAATTCTGTGGCACATACAGGAACCCCGATTTCAGCAAGAATCAGATTAAGTCCCACGGTTCTTATATATGTACTTTTACCTGCCATATTTGCCCCTGTAATAATAAGGAAACAACCCTGTTTATCAATAAAAAAATCATTTGTGACACATTCTTTATTGACAATAAGGGGATTACCCAAATTCTTACCAAAATATTTACCTTTTTCATCTGAAATAGTAGGAAAGATATATTCAGGGTGTCTGTCAGCATAGAGAGAAAGTGAGATTACGGCATCGAATTGACCAATTATTTCAAGCCATTGTACAATGTTATACCTGTACTGTTCTTTCCATTTTTTCATTCTGAAAATCTGGATAATCTGCCACCCCATAATTCCTTCAAAAAAGAAATGTAACATAAGATTCTTACGTTGATCCAACATTTTTCCGATACTGTTTCCTTTTCTCAAACTTTTTATCGCATCATATTCACTACGGAACAATGAGTTTTTCCATTCACACAATAATTCAGAGTGAAATTCTTCTTTTGATACAATCTCCAACAAATCGGCATAAGTATTCATTGCAAGAATACCCTTAGATATTTTTTCATGCAAAACATCTATTTCCCGTTCTTTATATAAACTCAAAATTCCGAAAAACAAGATTGAGTTCATAAGGATATATGGAGAAAGCACTCCACTAATCACCAACACGAGTATAAGGCAGTTAGTTGAAATTATAGAATACAAAAGAAATTTTAGTGTTCTGTTTTGAGCTTTATTGTCATCTTCTTGAAGCCATTGCTTAAAATTGGTAATATCATTATCTTCTCCGCCGGTAAACATAGAACCAGCTATTCTGAAAATACTTTTAAAACTATTCTTATCAGATAACTCCTTGACTGCATTTTGTTTTTTAATAATAGAATCCTTATCAAGATGCGGATTTATAATCCAATCCATAAGCATATATTTTCCCATAACAGTAACAGTCCTGTTTATATGGGAAAACAAAGAGTTTTTACCTAAAATATCCAAGTCATAGGCAAATGGGTGGTTTTCAGGAATATGTTCTGAAAAATCATCACTATGTACATTTTGAAAATACAATTTATCAGCTTCCATCAACTTGATATACCGATTGTATAAATCAAGCCTCTTATCAAATTTATTAAGTAACAAACTGCTCATTGAAAAAAATATGCAAAACAAAGCAATGATTACCCATAAAAGAGCTTTACCCCAAAAAAAATAGATACTGAACAAGAAGCCGAAAAACAGAAGGATTCTAAATATAATCAGATACTTTTCTATCCGCTTTAATATTGCAATTTTCTTTACAGAACTGTTGTTTACTAAATCTTTAATATATACCATATCTATTTAAATCTTTGTATATTATTATTTCACCAACTCATAACAATGAATATCTGCAAACTGACCGTTTTTAAAACAGGCTTTCCTGAAAATGCCGCACTTATGAAATCCGGATTTTTCGAGAACATTGGCATTAACACGTACTATATCCGAATGACTCAGAAAATCATCAATAGCCTGTTTGAGCGCTTTGTCCTTCAACAAAACTGATGAACTGTTCAGCATCCTTTTCCATATATGGATATGGAAGAACATAACGGCAGTTATCCCAATTTTTTTTATAGTACTTTGTATAATAGCTAATAATGATATTATCTTTTTCATCGTGTCTGGTTTTTATATTTACAAAACATGAGGTATAAATTACATAACGTTTTATTTGCTTCAAAGTCCCGTAAATATAAGAATTTAAAAGAAATAAAATAAACAAGCCTATTAAAATGTAAAAGATATGTTTGTTTTTAGTGAGCAATCCTAACAAATTATATACATATTTATACGCAATGAAACACTGTATATGTTATGCAAATGTAAACATAGATAAATACAACGAATAAATATTTCAGTACTTACATCGTAAATAACAAAAAAAAGATCCAGTTGATAAGATATATTCTTAATATGAGCTTCAACTTAAATCCTTGTCTGAAGTACAAAAAAAGACTCTGAAAAGTATTGAGTAATAAAATAATTAGTACATTTACAGACATAAATTTCAAAAGAAAATAAGCGGCTTTACCAAACATTCTTTTGTACATAATCTATAATAATATAAAGTAATACTATGCGTAGAGCAATCCTTACATTGATTTCTGCCCTTTCACTTTCAAGTGTTTTCGGGCAGTCTGCTGATGAATTGATAGGAAATGCTATCAATCAACAGCATTGGAGAGAGTTAAGAAACCTATATTCACAAAAAGGTGAAGAGGTATCTAACCCAATGCTCCGTACATTATCTCAATTCCTTATAAATCATTTCTATAACCGTCCAGACTCTGCAATCTATTATGGTGCAGAGTTATTGAACAAGCACTCTGCCAGTTTAGGCAGTTCAGTAGGCAGTACCATAGCATTTATGGCATATAATTTTGAGAAAGTAAACGACTTAGAAAATGCACAAGGAATTTTAAAGCAATATAATGAGGCACTTAAAGCAGCCGGACTACCAACAGATCCGATAATACTTGCTTATGAGAAACAATATCGTGCCCTTGACGGAAAAGGAGGATTTAGCGTAACACGCCCACAGAAAGACATAAATATTCCGATTTCATTCTTAGATACCAAAGAAAAGCCGGGACTCGTTTTTGTAAACACGCAGATTAACGGGCAAACTTACCGCACCATCTATGATACAGGAGCCGGTGAGAATGCTATCTCTAAAGAAGTAGCCGAAAAACTCGGACTTAAAATATATTCGTTTGAAGGTCCGGTCGTAGCGGGAGCCGGAGGATTGCAAGCCACCGCCTTTACCATCGTTGATTCTCTACAACTGGGTGAAATTACATATAAGAACGTACCTTTTCAAGTAATAGATTTTCGAACAGGGAATAAAGAAGCTGATATAAAAATGAAAGAAATAGGCTTCAACTGTATCTTGGGTGTACAGTCAATGCTGCCCCTCGGAGAAATACAATTTGATTTTGAGAAAAAAGTAATGACAATACCAGAACAGCTTAGTAAATCTCCAAATTCAGCACCCAATATCTTCTTTACACAAAGTAAAACCATTGGAATAAACGTATGGGACAAACGTACAGGACAAACGCTTTATGGCTTATTGGATACCGGAGGAAGTATCTCTACCCTCACATTCAAATATTACAATGAACACCCTACACAGTTTGAAGGAGTAACCCCTACTGACTCTGTGCGTATAGCAGGAGTAGGTGGCACACAGACTTTAAAGACCATTTCCACATTATGGGAATATAGTCTGGATAATAAACAATTTATCAAAGAGCCTATCATTGTAAATGCCACTGACAATGGAAAAGAAGAGAGCGGCCTTGATTTACTTTTTGGATTGCCCTCACTTACTCGACACAATAAAGTTACTATAAACTTCAAGGATATGTGGATTCAGTTTTCTGAATAGACCTGCAAGCCTCCGGTGGGGTAACTCTCCGGGGGCTTCGTGCATCTGCACACTTTCTTAAAGACAGGCAGTAAATCTTCAATTAATGTGATATGGTATAAAACGAGTGTTAAAAGACCATTAATATAGCTTTTTAAGCTCGTTAATTTATATCTTTATCAGGTAAAAATCATATTGAAAATGAAGATAAAAAACTTTTGGAATTTGTTTATATTATTTATTTTCTTCTGTAATTCATCATTCGGACAGAAATTAAGCAAGGAACAACAACAGGCTGATTTTGACACATTATGCAACAAGTTGGAGAATGTTCACCCGGACTTGTATATGTATCAGACAAAAGAAGAATACAACAGATTGAAACATCAAATAAAAGACACACTTACTGATTCTCTGAGTATATCGGACTTTTATTTGAGAATAGCTCCATTTATAGCAAGTATAAGAGACGGACACACTATGATACTGCCTCCATTTACGCAAGATCTTATCTCTCATGCAAAAAGCAATGGAAACACTATGCCATTGCGTATAAAAGCAACAGGAAGCAGGTTTGTTGTTGATTATCCCATAATTAGTAAAACACAAATATGCAGTGGAGACACGATACTCTGTATAAATGGAAATAACTCTGAAGATATTCTTAGTAAACTCTATGCTCTGTTTGCCTCTGAAAAAGGGAACTCTATAAAGGAAACAAGTATCAATGCCTATCTCACTCCATTGTTATGGTATATGTACAGATGGAACGAATCTTATCTGTTCACCATAAAGAGAGGTAATAGAACATGGGAGGAACGATTAAACGGTGTATCGCAAAGCGAAGCTCTCAAAGTGATAAAAGCAAAACAGGGAAAAGCATATTCGGCAAACTTCAATTACCAGCTTTCACCTGAAGGTCATAAAGCTACGATAACCATACCGAACTTTTATCAGGAAACGATACTGAAACAATTCTGTGATTCTGTCTTTGCAGACATTAAAGAAAAGAAAGTACAGGAACTCATAATAGATGTATGTAATAATAGTGGTGGTTCAAGTCAGGCGGTAGAAAGAATGATTTCTTATTTTCCGCACCCCGACTACACACTTTATTCAAAAAGCCAGATTAAAGTAAGTGCTTTTTCAAAGGCTTATAATAAAAAAAGACATAAAGATATATATGATGAAATATGCAAGTTACCAGACGGTAGTCTGTATGAAATGAATGAGACTGAAATAAAAGGTAACAAAGCAAATCCACTTGAATATAGCGGCAAGGTAACAGTTCTTGTGAATGACAGGACATATTCAGGAGCTTCTACTTTTGCACACAAGATGCAAAGTCTTGGAATCGCTGACATAAAGGGTGAAACCGGTTGTCCAGAAATCTACTTCGGAAATTATCTACCCTTCGTACTGCCTAATTCAAAGATAGAATATTTTATTACTTTCGCTAAATTCTATGAATAAGACAATTAAAAAATAAATAAAGCCTCCGGCGGGGTAACTTGCCGGGGGCTTCTATAAATAATAAGATCAAGAAATATTAGTATATATTCATTCTATCATATCCTTATATATCATATTTATAAAATAACATTAAAGGGAAAATTAAAGATACAAACTATAAAGCATTAACAGGAGCATCGGTAATATTTCGTTCTCTAAAAGACACCATTTTTGTAAAAGGAGGTGTATCAGATAAAGAAGGAATATTCAACATTAAAAATATACCTCCAGAAAAATACAACCTTACTGTATCATATTTGGGATATATACCTTATACATCAAATATAGAAGTAGAAAAATCCACAACTCTTGATGATATGAGATCGTAATTCAAACTGTGTCAATCTTTATGGTTGTTTTATTGAATTTATTAAGATTATAACAGATGCGACTCCGGAGCATATCTTGGGGTAACGGTTTGGCGGTGGTAGCCGTTAAACCGTTTGGTTTTCGTTTAACGAAAACACAACTTGCTGTCCGCAGGAGCGGACCACGATTTTAAGTATCCTGCTATATCCATATATCGCTATAAGCAGGTTTCCCATCGGCAATCGACCGTTTCTTCCGTGAAAACAGTTCATATTCCGGTATTCCTTTGAGGATTTCTTCTCCCATAATGCACTATATGGATATATTCTTATCTGCATATATCCATATATTTACCCCGATACAGGCTTGCTGTTCCGGTACAAAGGGGTGATTCGCTTCAATTTGCTGGGTATCTCCATATATCATTATACGGCTATATTGTAATGTCGCTATAATCCTATATCTATATGGTTATCTTGCTATACCGTTATTTTACTGTACGCAGTTATGGCTATAAGCTGAACGGACTATATCCATATATGGCGGTATTGTTATACGGATATAGCCTGATACTCCTATAACGCTATATGGCTCTGATTCCGTTTTTCGGACTTTTGCAAGTAAGATCCATACATTAAAAATAAGGACTTTTAGCCTAAGTGAAACTAAGCTAAACCCATGATAATAAGGCTTGTATAATTATGACTTGTCCTATAAAAGCACTATCTTAGAGATATAATAATAAAGGAGGTAACAAGTTATGAACGAGCAAATTAGAAACATTTTAGCCCAAGAGACAACAAAGACAAGTAAGATCCGCCAACTGTTCCAGTTGGGAGTTCCCCGTGCAGAGATCGCAAGGATGGTAACCAACGGCAACTATGGTTTTGTGGTAAATGCGTTACGCAGAATGGGTGGAACGGAAAGTGCCATGAATCCCCGGACAAGGGTTTTGGAAGCGTTGGACTATACTTTCAACCGCAGGTTCGGAGTTGAGATAGAGGCCTACAACTGTACACGCGAACGCCTTGCACGTGAATTAAGGGATGCCGGTATCGAGGTTGCCGTTGAAGGTTACAACCATACTACCCGTTCCCACTGGAAACTGGTGACAGACGGCAGTCTTGAAGGCAACAATACTTTTGAGCTGGTCAGTCCGATTCTTGTCGGTGAAGCCGGGCTGAAGGAACTTGAGAAGGTGTGCTGGGTACTTGACCTGTGTGACGTGAAGGTGAATGAAAGCTGCGGGCTGCATGTCCATATAGATGCAGCCGGATTCAGCATTGAAACCTGGCGGAACCTGGCTTTGAGCTATAAGCACCTTGAAGCGGTAATAGACGGTTTTATGCCCGCATCAAGAAGGAACAACCGCTACTGCATAGGGCTGAATCATGTCTCGGATGAGAGGATCAAATCGGCAAGAACCGTTGACGAACTCAGCGACATGATCGGTAACCGCTATCACAAGGTGAATCTTGTAGCCTACTCAAGACATAAGACTGTAGAGTTCAGACAGCATTCAGGTACTACAAACTTCACAAAAATGCGTAATTGGATCTTATTCCTGCATAAATTGGTTACCTTTGCCACAAGAGGGGAAGTACCCGCAAGGACAACGCTTATGGACATTCCTTTTTTGGACAGCGAACAGAAACTATATTATAAACTGAGAACAAAAAAATTATCGGCATGAAAAAGCATACCTATATTTTATCGGATGGCGGCAGGATTACCGCCTCCGATGCTTCCGAATTTGTACGCCTGCTTCGTGAGGGAAGCTGGTTTGACAGCGAGTGTAACGATGGGCAGTTCATGGTGAACTTCTCCGAGCGGTATGAGATGATGCACGGTGTAAAGGTATCGGTCAATACACCGGAAGAGTTTGTGGCCGATTTGAAAAGGTTCGGTTACATTCAAGGCTGAGTCTTATCTCCTTTATTATTTGATCCCTGTCGTAAGGCAGGGATTTTTTCTTTTTCCCCGTCATCATATTTGGGGAGTAGTGCAATGTGTCTGTTGCACAACCTTCCTCAAGGAAGAATATTTTTTAGAACAGTTAGCATTAAATTATTAAAACTCTCTTTTGTGGGATATTCTGATAAGAAAAACTTATCAGAAAAGTTCTGATCAAGTTGAAGGTTACTAATTTTATATAATCCAACCAATTGTTGGCTGTTTTGGTAACCGAGATTGCAGATTTATAACAAACATGTCTCATTAACTTTTTCAGATTATAGGCCATGGCTGCCAGTAAGACATGTTTGTTCGCAAGTCTTATACCTCTGGTACGCACTTTTCTCATGGCTCTAAAATCAAGTAATGTGCCCAGAACCGGTTCGACCGTGCTGGAACGTAACTTTTTCATTTTCCGTCCTATTGGTGAATGTACCCTTTTGTACGCGTTCTCATAGTAAGGTTTATAAATAGTTGTAGAGAGTTCCTTAACAGGATACGTTTTATTTTTGATGCATTGTCCTTTCAGTGGACAAACCGAACAGTCTTTCTGTGAACTTCGATATATTTTTGATTCATAGGTCCTTGTGGTGGGTTTATGTATTTTTATGAAGCTCAGTTTTTTATTCATCCTACAGATAAAACAATCACTTTGGCTGTCATAAGAAAAATCCTTATGCTCATTTTTATAGTTGCCTATACAAGGAATATAACTTTTTATTCCTGCTTCCTCCAGATACTTAAGAGTAGGACCTCCGGAATAA
>CDZU01009637.1_pt1 | contig 17958 bp, 14 predicted proteins | sample 557441 | NCBI WGS metagenome assembly CDZU01 (sample SAMEA3182114, study PRJEB8094) | gut metagenome | biome: human; feature: gut; material: Stool; isolation source: human stools | place: Canada | collected 2013-06-10
CCCCCCCCCTATGATAGTTTTTGCATTACGAAAGGCTTGGGCCTTTAGGAAAGCAAAAGCTATGTACGTAACAAAAGACCATTTAAACGGTATACCATCAAGTGTAAAACGATTGGCCACAAGCATTGCGTCTTGTTTTGTATGCGCATGTGCGACGGCCACTCCGTTCAACGTTCAAGGAAGTATTTTCGAGAAAGCCGGCAAAGAATTCAACGTTGACCCGGTTCTTCTTTACAGCATTGCTGTTGTTGAAAGTGCTGTTGATGCGCCTAATCAACGGGGATACATTCAACCGTCGCCTTGGACGCTTCGAACGAGTAAACCTTATTACGCGAAATCGCGTCAAGAAGCCGAAGAACAATTGAATCGGCTTCTCAAAACAACGAGGAGCATAGACGTAGGAATGATGCAGGTGAATACGCGATGGCATGGCCATCGTGTCAAGGAGCCAAAGGATTTGTTGGATCCTCTGACGAATGTTCGAGTCGCCGCGCAGATTCTTTCTGAACAAATTGCCCGGCATCCGCACGACGCTGCCTTAGCTATCGGCAATTACCACAGCTCTCGCCCTGATCGAGCTCGATGGTATGCCAGACACGTGCTTCGCTTGTACACCAACTTGAAGACCCAGAGGCGTTGAAATTCGATGAGTCAGTTTTCTCAGAAAAACATGGCCGGCAACATTCGGTCGCTGTTGGCAATCAACTCCACTGACCTGCCGAAACTTCAGCCTATCGAAACGCTCTTATGGTCAGCAGTTCAAAACGCATTGGTGAATGCGGACGATTTGATTGTCGAATTGGAATGGCTCGGCCTTGGTGCTCAACTGTCGAACATCTTGAAAAAAGCCAATGCGGAGGTTATCGGCAAGTTATCCGAAACGGCCATCTGCAGCTTCAGATCCGAGATCAGCGAAGAGAGCTTTCTCACGCATTTCGGTCGTCATGAAGAATGGCACACGCTTCAAGCCGACGTTCGAATCAATTACTTTCGAGCAAGGTTCGCTTCGATCTACTGGTGCTCCGTTCGCGACTTCGCGGTTAAAAGCAAGCGCGATTGCATGTCGATCTTTCATTTGCCATGGAGCTTGATTGAGGTGCTTTCTGAATCGAGCACATCGCAAATCATCGACTTCTGTCATGGGTATCCTCTTTTGCAAAGATTCCGATTGATGTGCAGTCCCGAAGACTGCGTGAGGATCGCCAACGTCGTGAATCAAGAGATGAATCCGACCCAACAATACCGCCTCTTGCTTGGCAGTAAGATGGTGAAGACGAATCACTGTGTTAACGCCTGCTCGCATACAAGGTTCATTTAAAAATGGCTGATATAAAAGTTGATCGAACCACTGCTGACCGTATTTCCGCCATGATTCGCGAAGGCGTTCGGGTAGACGATATTGCTGAAATCGAGAACATTCCGAAACGTCTCGTTTCTGTTCTGGAGCATTCGATTGCCCTTCGCGAAGGCGAGGGAACGAAGCTCGAACGTTTGATGGACTTGCTCAAAGAAAATACTCTGTTGAGTCAGAGCAATATCGAATTAAAAGATTACGCCGCAAAGCAGTTGGGGAAGTGGCTCGTCCAAGCTGGTATGCAGCCAGGACAAATTCACATTAGCACAGGCTTGTCGATACACAAATGCCGACATCTCTATCAACAGGTTCGGGCGGTCTTCGATACGGAAGAGGCTTTCATTCCGATGCCGCAGACATTCATCTCGCGTCTGGTGATGTCGATCTTCGCTTCACACTATCTCTACCTTCAATCGCAATCGGATACGCGATCAATTCAATTGCCGAACGTTGTGGTTGCTTGGTCGCGAACTGTCGATGAAGTCATCAATTCGCGATTGGATGAATTAGCCGGATTCGATCGTAAGTTCATTTCGTTGGGCTCTTTGTTTGACACGGCCCGGTGTCTGCGTGAAGTTCAAATGCGCCCCGGTGAAAAATTGTCGTGTACCGACGGTAAACGTGTTCGAAAGATTGCTCGAAGTCGCTGCGAACAATGCGGGAGCTATTACGTTTGGTGTGTGACTGCACGCCGACATAAGGCAAGCCGGTGTTGCTTCTGTGAACTGCTTTCTGAGTCGACCTCGGATAAAGGAAAGAAGCTCATGAAGCGCAAATTGCCGGGTGAAACAGAGGCAACGCAGTAAGTGAGGAGCAGCCACCTGCAGAAGAGGCAGAAAACAGGGAGGACGCCTAGTGCGACAGGGGGCTTCCTATGTAGGAGCGCCGCTCTTTTCTGTCTTCTCGAACAACAAGTCCGCTCCTCATGTGAGGAGTGACGACGTTGGATTAAGTATTTTCATCTTTGACTTTGGCTCTGGGAGAGGGAAAAGGAAGGTCAGGTTGCCATGAGGAGCAGGACTCTTCAGGCGAACTCTGCTGAGTCCCTGTGAGGAGCGGAAGCTCCCGTGGAACTGGAAATTCAGTTTTTTCCCTTTGAGCGAAAGGGGAAGTTGTCAATGAGGAGCACTGCTTTTTACCGAAGCTGAAATTCTATGAGGAGCATGACCCCGCTCCTCATAAGGATAGTGAATATTAGGAGAAAACCATGCAGACATTTCCACGGGAACCGGGAGACATAGGGCCCGTTTCCACGCTTTGGGAGGACAACTGTTCCTTCACGGTGGAGGATGGGGCGGCAGAGCTGACGCAGGATCAGATTGCCCGGACGCTTTACGTGGACAAATTAAGAATGCTCAATGCATTGGCCGTGATGCAGGCTTCGATTGCTTGTAGGGCCGTTCGCACCTGCGACATGTATTTTGATTGGATGAAGAAGAGACGGGGAACAGACAAAGAGACGTATCTGAGACCCCGTGTGCGAATTGACAGCCGGTACTTCACAGTGGAGATGGCATGGGTGCGGCGATTATCGAAGTCCAAACCTTCATCTCAGAATGCCAGGTCTCAAACAAACGATTCAAAAGTGGGACGGGCATTTACGATTAAAACGGAAAGCGGGATGCTGGATGTGTTCGCTTGGTACAAGTACATCAAGAAAGGCGTCAAGGATCGCTATTCGAACAGCATCTTTGAAAAGGAACCCATTTGGGTTCAAAAGCTCGGTCCGGAACTCGAAGATCGGTTTGAACTTTTGAGAAAAGAACAGAAAACGTTGACAGCAATGAAACGGTTGATTGGAACGCTTGATTCGCTTCAGGCCAAGCAGTTCGATGAGCGCGTAATGGCGGAATTGCAGGCTTGGAATGAAGGTCAGCCACTTAAGGCTCTGTATTCACCAAAGATCGTTTTGGATTCGTCTAGCGAAGATTCATGATCTTTCATTAAAGGACCCTCAGATGACTGAAGTTAGCTTTGACAAGCTGTGTGATTCGAAAATCGACATCCCCGTTTTGCCGGAAGGATGCTCCATGACGAAGGCAATTCGTGATGCGCACTTTCGCGTTGCTCACATTACGCGTGATCAGTACGGAAATTTCCATGAACGCCTGGGGTGGCTTGTGACTGATGTGACGTGTCACGATGATTCACGCGTTTGCATCCAGTACGACAACACGCAGGTCTTCATTGACGTTCCTGCCATTGAAATCGCGATCATCAGTTGTCGCGAAAAGGTTCGCTGATGGATAAGAAGTATCCCAATGACATTAGGCATCGCGCATCGGCGCTATTCGAATCTGGGCATGGCTACAAAGCCACGGCCACTATCCTTGGATTGCCAACTGCGACAGTCCGCGATTGGAAACGTCGTTGGGCAAAAGGAGAGTTTCCGCATTGCCGTCAAACCTTAGCCGAGGTTTTGCGAGACGTCATGCTTGAAAACAATGAGCGATTCATTTGGAGTCGAAAGACGTCATTGCTTATCGAAACCTATCGTCGGTTTTCCGGCAGCGAAGCCAGTGCTCGATACAGCACGAATCGCGTAATGAGTGGGCTTCAGTCGTCTGATTTGTTTGTCCGCTTGCCATTTCAAATCATCAGTGATTCGCACGAGTATCCGGTTTACAAGCTCGTGCCAAAGCTCGACTTCGAATTGATTTGATTACCTTGGTTTCCGATGAGTCTTCATTTAGTCAACACCACCTTCATTCTCTATCGCGATGAGGAGGTGGATAAATTCATTCACGACATAATGGTTTGGTTCAACGCCGCCGTTTCCACGAATCCGCCGTGGATTGAATCACGCCATGGTTCTGGATATGTCGGAGAGGATCACGTTGATCGGTTTGAACGTTCGCCATTCGGAACTGTATGGGCGTTCTGGGGACGGCGAAAGCAGCCGAGCAATCGAAAGAATCGTGTTCCTCCGTTCTGTCTGAAGGTTGCCGTCGCCCGTTGTTTGGGGCAGGCCGCCATATCAGTGACCGTCGGCAACGGATTTCGAGTTCCGTTTGCGATTTCTGCTCATAAGCTGATCGAAGAATGGGTGAGCAGATACCAGTACGTGGATCATTGGGATGTGCGCGCTTTGATGTTCGAACGTGCACGATTCGAATGCACGTTGCATCCTCTTTCTCCATCCGGCGAGCGTTGGCATGGTGATTGCGTCTTTTCCAACATTCTGACTCAGAGGGTGTTGGAAGAAACAGATTATCGGGTGCTGGAGTACGTGGCGATGACGGCCCAACGGCAAAGGCTACCCGTAGGCATGGTTCTCCATGACGAATTGGTGAAGGTAGTTCCGGCTGAGTTGCGTAACGATACATATCGTGGCCGCTTGAGTTACATGTCCTGTTGCGATGTTCCACTTACGGGGGTGTACGGCTATTGTGAACAGAAGACGTTGGATGATTTCATGTCGGGCGTCTCGAAGCGTCTGTCGATCACGTACTTGATGTCAGGGGCTGAAGAGATAACCAAGACCTACAACCTTCAGTTCGGACGTGATCGGATGAGCGTCAAAGGCAAGCGGAAGTGCTTTGCCCTGATGCGTGACAGGACGAGGTTCTGCATTCAGAATGCGAAGATGACTTCGTATCTGGAAAATGGAATGTTCAATGGTGGGGTGGAGGACTTTGATCGCACGAGCGATGAGTTCGCGCACGCTTATCACGTCACAACGCCGGCATCCGAATTGGATGCAGAGCAAGTGGCCAAGAAGGAATCTTCATCCTCCTGTCAACTTAGCCGTGAGCACGTGGCGGTAGAGCTCAAGCCCTACGAGGAGCCGGCGGACCTGCGCAAACCAAAGTTCGACAGACTGGCGTTTGCGCTCGCTGAAGGCGCATCATGGCCGTGCTTGTCCTTGACCGCAAGGATTTCGAAGGATGTCGACGTCGATGCGTCCTGCTTCTATGACGTGTTGGATGCGCGTCTGGCGGTTCTTGAACAAAAGGAGAGGCATCTTTTCCTACTCGAAAAGAATGAGGTTCTGGAACGTGAAAACGAGGCTTTGGAGGCACGTATAAGCGCCCTTGAGACCGAACTCTATGCGCGTTCTCAGGCTTATCAAGAGCAGAAGCGGCTCAACGACAGTCTTGCTGATGCATTGGCCCAAAAGGGTGAGGTGATGGCCGACGAACCGGCTCTGGATGCCGTGGCGACGTGGATCGTTCAACCGGAGCGCCAGATGAGCGTGCCGAACGCCCTGAGGGCTGCCGAGATTCTGAGTCAGGGACGTCTTGTCGTGCTTCCGAGTGCGAAGAAGAGTGCGGAGGACGTTCCCGTTGAATGCCAGAGCGGAAGCCGTTGTTTCCAACTGCTGATGCGCCTCACGAAGCTGTGGATGCCAGCATACCTGAACGGGGGAGATGCGGCTGCCCGCAAGGTCTTCACTCCGAACACGTACAGTTCGCGGGAAAGTAACATCCTGCAAGGAACCAAGGAGCTGATTCGCTGTCGGACGTTCAACTACAAGGGGCAGGAGATGCCGATGCTCAAACACCTGTGCATAGGTGTGAAGCGGAATACCGCGCTGACGTTGAGAATCTATTTCGAATGCGTTCAAGACGAGGAAAAGATCGTAGTCGGCTGGTGCGGGGAGCACCTGCCCATCCTTTGAACCTTTGGTCATAGATGAGCGCAGAGGTAGCAGGAGGGACCGCCAACCCTTCCTTTGGCCACTTAAAGCCTCGTCAGAGGCTCAAAACGTATGACAAAGCACAGCAAACCAAAACGCCACAAGCATTACCGCGCAAAGCCCGTGTACGGCATCCCACCGATCCTGCTCAGGACGGAAAACGCCGAGGATCAAGTCAAAAACTTGGAGCGGGCTAGTCGCGATGCCCTGCTCAAGTTCCATTTCGGAACGGCGGACGAGGAGGAGTTCTCGATGATCCTGCGAGCATTGGTCGTCATCCATCGTCTCACGAACGCCTTCGAAGAGGAGGCGGAGCTTCGTGAGCCGATTACCAAGGCCATCGTGGCTTTGCTGGAAATGCAGATTCTCTGGGAGCGGGGCGAGGGCTTCGACTCGGATCGTTTGGCGCTCATCGAGGACTCCTTTGAGCCGGGGATCGAGGTCCTGAAGAAGTCCACGATCTTCGACACGCTCGAAGCCCTGAGCTACTTCGATTCAAACTATCAGGAAGTGATGGGGAATCTGCGCAGGTACGTTCGGCAGGGACTGAATGAGGGGGATGAATCATTGGCCGAAGTGGCCAGGAAGGGGGCGCTGTGAAGGGGGTTGCGAAAATGGCTCGGCATAAGGGACCGTTTGCGGCCATTCACCAGATGCAGAGATCATCGCCGGAAGCGATCACCGTAACGCGGGAGCGCTTGACAACACGGTACACGCGGCTTTATCTCGGCACGGCTTCGGACGAGGATTTCAGTGTCGTGGCGACCTACCTGCTCTACGGTTACGTGCTTGCCGAGAACTTCGAGGCGGTTGAGCAGGATTCCTTTGCGGAAGCCATACGAGAGCTTCGAACCGTCAAGCAAGAAATGGTGGCTGGGAAGATCGACAAGGTTCGCCTGGACGCCGTAAGCGAGCGATTTGAGGTTGCAATGGCCATGGTTTTCGACTTGACGATTCGCGAGCAGGAGCTTCTACGAGCACATGTGAAGAAAAAGGGACTGGCGATGCTCAATGCCATCCAACGCGAACCGTGACCTGCCTCACCCAAGCCCATAAAACAAAGCCCCGTTCGTCATGATCACGTTCGGGGCGTTTCGTTTTGCGAGATTGCGTTGGCAGGCTATTTGGCAGTAACCGTGCAGCATTCCTTGTCGCTGGTTGGAGCTTCTGCCTTGGCCGAGGCAACTTCCTTCGGAGAGGCCGGCATGTCCTTCACGCGGATTGAGGCGGTGACCTCGGGCTTCGGCTGGAAATCCGATTTGGAAGCAGTCGGAGTTGCTGTGGCGGGGGCAGCCGTTGAGGCAGGAGACTTTGGAGTGATCGGCTCAACCTTCTCGATCACCTTATGGACCGGTCGATCTTGCAGGATCTTCCGTCCCGGATGCTCAACCTTTGGAGCAGGGGACTTCGGAGCCTTCTTGACTGCAGGCGCGGCGATCTTTACAGGCTTCTTCCCGGCGTAGATGCTCCGGTCCGCCTTTTTCAGCGCATAGATGCTTCGATCCTTGCTGTTGCGAACTGCCTGAACCTTCTTCTTGGCCACTTCGGCCTCCGCTTTCGCCTTGCGTTCGGCTTCAAGCAGGCGTTCATTTTCCAGTTCGGCGAGGCGCTTGGCTTCAAGAGCCGCCGCATCAGCTTCATAGTGCTCGTTCCAGAGCACGTGGGCGGCCATGTTCTTGCGAACGGCAGCACCGCCTCGGCTTACGCCGTAGAACTCTACTGAGGCATCACGGTTATGAACGCGGTCGAGCGTCTTTTCATGTTCAATGATGATGGGATCGGATTGGATGACGACGGGCGGATTGGAGCAGCCAGCCAGAGTGAGGCCGACGCAAGCAAGAGCGGCGGCGCTAAGAGGTTTGAGCATGATGGTGAATCCTTTTGCAAAATGGATTCGTTGACTCTACGGCGGAGCTCTGTTTGGGATGTCACGGGCGAAAGCGAAAAATGCTTTCTATCCTGTCAGCCGCCTGAAGTCAGATGTTCCCTCGCGGCAATTCTATGGAAGGAAAAGAGCGGCAGAGGACGCCCCTTGCGGGACGCCCTCCACAAGCCGTGCGACGTTAGTCGCGCTCGGATCAACCGAGTAGCTTGATTACCGCTGAAATGAGTAGCGTCAAGACAGCCGAAGCGAATCGGAATCGAAGGCAAAATTTCGCCTTGACACCTTTTCGCCCAGCCTCCAACTGTGCTACTATCTCTGCGGAGTTTGGCGAGATTTTTTCAGTGCTCATCGCCTTACCTCCCAAAAGAGCAAAAAGCCCATACCGTTGGCGCGGTTGGGCTTTTCGCATATTGGCCGCGGCACAATTGCTCGCGGTCATGACGGCCATCGCCGCCAATTCTTTCCGACCCAATCCGACGCTCCGTGGAGGCAGGCGAGCTTTGTCTGCTCACTCCGCAGAGCAGATTCTAGCGGAGCCGACCAGTCGGCGTATGTTTCAGAACCAAACTCGAACGGCCAAGGAGAACTCTTCTTGGCCACTTTTTTTCGAGAATCCGCCCAAAATGCACGCCAAGTGGGAAAAGCTGCTTTCTAGCGTGCCACCTCATGGCTGAAGTTCTCATAGAGTGGGTTGCATCTATTCTTTTCTACAGAAAGAACAATGCGATCACCAGAACTAAAAGAATGGGTTAATAGCCTTCCGAAGGCTCCGGATGAGGTAAAGGCAAAAATCACATCGATGCCGAAACGCCTCAAGACTGAACTCCTTTACGAAGCATTCATTCGAAATCCGAAGATCAAGCAGATCTTTGACGAAGGAGAGGGGCTTCCTCAAGGCGTCCGTGAAACCAATGCACTCGTCAGCTATTGCAAGACGGCGGACATTTTCAAAGACTTCCTTGAGATGAAACTAAATGGGTGGAACGATGGGAACGTGCCGTCGTCCAACATCATAGACACGTCTAGCTTGTTTTCCGTTCTCGTGCCTTCCTGCGAAGGGGATCGCGCCTTTTATCGAAAAGAGGTCCTGTTTTCGAGACAGAACACGACGATCATCTACACGGGAGAACAGCTCTTTCAGTTCGACTGGGATGTGTTCCATGCGTTGTTGTGCCTGAGTAAGGGTAAGTTTGAGCAGGTAACCACGATTACGCCGATAACTGTGCTCAGATTGCTGGGGATGCCTAAAAAGGGAAGAACCTACGATGCGCTTGAGGCTTCGCTTGATCGCCTGAGTAGAGCTTTTATCTCAATCATTCGCACCTACCCTGATGGCAAACACCCGGAAGTGAAAATCGGAATTGTCGGCCAAAGCGGGCGAATGGACAAAGACAACTTAACGCTGCTTGGCCATTACAGTTGGCGTCGCGGCTATTTGATCTCTTACTCTTTGGATGCTCGACTGTCCATGCTGTTTGGCAACTTTGAGTATGGCTTGGTTGATTGGGAAACTCGCAATCGCATGGGTAAAAATGAAATGGCCAAGAAGTTGCAATGTCTGTTCTCAGGCCAGAAAGCGAATCAGCAGTTCCATAAAGCTGCAAAAGTTCGAGACTTGTGTAGAGTCAGCGTGGATATGGCGGCTTTTACTCGTCTGCTCGAAAAGGCATTGAAAGTCTTGTTGGATGTCGGAGCCATCCAAGCCTATTGGATTGAAAAGCCAAAGCAGGGTGAGGGTGATGAAAAAATCTTCTGCGTCTGGAAAGACAAATGTCCGCCAGTCGGGGAACAAAATCCAGATGGCCGACGAGGAAAATATGTTGATCGTCAATCGTTAGAAAACAATTAGGACTGCCCATTGGAGGTTCCGGTAACGGAACCTCTTTTTTTTCGCTTCAGAAGCAAAAAAGCTTGTGGATAACACGCCCGTTGGCGGTGACCAATCATGCATTTTGCTAGGTGGCCAAGTGACCAATCATACATTTTGCTAGGTGCTGAAGTGACCAATCACACATTTTGTGGTGACCAATCACACATTTCGCGGTGACCAATCATACATTTTGCTCGTTGTGGATAAGTGCCGATGAACTACTGCAACAGTCGATTGCAAGGGATTGCCTAAACCCCTTAACCCTTATTATTAACCCTTATTAATAATTATTCTATAACTAGACTCTAGTTATAGAAAGGAGCGAAGCGGAAACTTATGCACAGGTTGTGCACAATGCCTCGAATTCGAGTCAAGCCCTTCATCCTCGAGCCCGCATGTTGAAGGTCGCCAAAGCCACCGGGAGCAGCTAGCTCTGAGATCCGTCTGCTTTTCGTCAGATGCCCTTCGTAGTTCCAACCCTTTATCGAGCAGAGAACTGAAAAATTTGAGTAAGAAAGTGGCCAAGGAAAGGTGGGATGAGATCGCCGAGAACGCCGTGTTGGTCATCAAAACTTCCACTGCCGGCTTCGTAGTTCCAACCCCTTTTCTCTGTTTCGTAGTTCCAGCCACTTACCTCGATTGAGGTTCGTAGTTTCAACCACTTATCTCGATAGAGCTTCGTAGTTCCAACCCCTTATCTATGCTTGGTAGGCTCGTGTGGTTCGTGCTTCCAGCCACTTTTTCTCGTTTCGTAGTTCCAACCACTTTTCTCGGAAGGTTCGTAGTTCCAACCCTTTTTCTCAATGTTGGGCTGAGCATGGCCGAGCAACCCGTCGAAGAGGAAAGGAACATGGCGCAGGAAGCTCTCAGAACATCTTTGGGCGTGTTTTACGGTCCCTTTGGTATGTGAGGTTGTCAGGGATGGTGACGCGCTCTACGCGTGTTTGTGGGGGCTCTGAGAGCGGAGCACTTTTAAACCGCGTTTGTGGTGCATTGAACGACGTGGTGCAGTTAGCTGGTCATGCGTGGCCATGTGCGCCGTGAAAGCAAAACCTGCTTTTCAGCGTGCCAACATCGAATGCGATCTCGGGCAGGATGAGCGGATTAACTTCCCGAGGCTTAGTGTGAACGTCGATCAAACCATCAACGCGGTCTACAACGTTGTCATCTCGCCGGTGACGCTATCGTGCTGGCTTTATCGCCATCTTCCGTTCAAGAAAAAGAAGACGGTCGAGATCCTTGACGATGCGTGTCCGAAGTTCAGCGAAATTCCGACCGAGGCAGAGACGGACAAGATCGACGCAGCGTGGCCGCCCGCGCCGCACCCAGTGGAGGCGCTGTCGGTTCACGATCTGTTTCGGGCCAATGGCAAGCTCATCCGGGACCTCTGCTACGCCACGACGCTTTCCGAAGAGGAATCCGAGAAGTTTCTTCTGCCGGTCATCACGAATCTCGCACGCATCGTGCACCTGACGCCGGCTTCCGAGTATGACCATCACCAAGGTTACGGCGGCTTGTTCACGCACAGCCTCGAAGTGGCCTACTACGCGGCCAACGATGCGAAGACGACGATCTTCGACCGTTCCGCCTCGCCCAAGGAGCTTCACCAGAACAAGCGACGCTGGATCCTGACGGCGGTGCTGGCTGCGCTCACGCACGACATCGGGAAAGCCTTTACCGACATGGACATCACGGCTCCCAATGGACAGCACTGGGTGCAGGATGAGCCGATTGTCGACTGGCTTCGCAAGAACGGCATCAAGAGCTACTACATCAGCTTCCGACCGGGAAGAGAGCACAACGTCCACAAGTCCGCCTCGCTGGCCAACAGCGGGATGTTGATTCCGAAGGAGACGTTCACGTTCCTCGGCCTAACCGGGTACGGGGAACAGATGCTCAAGGAGTTCCGCAACGCGCTGCTCGAAGGGAAGGAGGGCGGTCTGATCGGAAAGATTCTCGACAACGCCGACGGTCTGAGCCGCCGTGTGGACCAATTGCGTCAGCGCAAAATCCGACCGGAATTCAAGAACGTTGCGCACCCTCAGGGCGATCAGTTGCTCAAGGCCATTCGCGTACTGATCCAGCATGCCTTTTGGACCACGAACCGAGATCGCGACAGCCGCGTCTTCAACACCAAGCAGGGCTGCTACATCGTCTGGTCGGAGGATGTGGTGGCTCAGGCGCGTGCTCAAGCCTTGGACATGGGGTTTGAGAGCTTGCCTTCGGACATGCTTAGGCTTGCGACCGTTCTGGTCGATGCTGGTGCAGCCATCCGCAACTCCGACGAGGTTTCCAACACCCATAACGTCTTCTGGCGCGTGACGCCGATAGTGTTGGGCAACATGCAGGTCGACTGCATCCGTCTGGCGGATCCGCAGCTCATTTTCGATGCGACGCCGCCTGCGGCCATTGAGGCGATTGTCGAGGGCTTGGCCGTCGACGACGTGACGAAGAAGGCTTGGATCGACCGCTGGAAGTTTCTGCCCGTGCAGCGCATTTCCCGCGAGGAGGAAGAGGCGACGGGGTACACCGAGGATTACGTCAATGCGCTTGCGCTTGAGGCTGAAGAGCACCTTCGTGAACGCGAGGAGATCGACGAGTCGATTCGACGCGAGGTCTGGGGCGACATGTTCGAGGGCGACCGACGCTATGAAGATGCGGTGGTGAGCGGCGAGGGCGATGACGTTGCGGGCTCCGGCACTCAATCCGCCGCTGACGAAGCAGGCGGCACGGATTCCGATCCCTCTTCCTCTCCCGTTTCTGAGTCGGAAGCTCAAAACGTGAATGAGAATGACGGCAGCGACGGCTTTGCCGGTGTGCTCCCTGGCGGGATGCGGGGACGCGGCAGCCACAGGGGACAGGCGAGTCAGAAGAACCTGAAGGACCAGAAGGTCCAGAGTGATCAGAGCGCCAGCAGCGGTTCGCTGGCGGGCCGCGTGCTGAATGGCCTGAGTTCCGTTTCGGACGCAAGAGGGGGCGCAGATGGCGGTGATGCCGGCGCAGACGTTGCCACTGGTTCCGTTGCCGCTGCATCGACAGAAACGGTCAATTCCGTTTCGGATGCTGACGTTGCGAACAACGTGCTTCCGGAGAGCAAAACGGGCCGGCATGCAGCCGAGACCGGGGCAACGGCACAGGAAGGAGCTGGCGGGGCCGGCCTTCCTTACCGCGAAAGCCATCCAGGTGAAAGCGCAACATCCGATGCCGAAGTTGTTCGACCGATCCGAGAGGACGGACGGGGAGCACCGGACAGGCATGAACGAATGTCGGCTCAGAAAACGACCGTGAGCTTCGATGAGTCCGGGTTCGACATGGGCGCTCTGTTGGGCGGCTCCACGGCATCTTCCGCGAAGGACATTGAGGCTGTGCATCAACACATCGCAGGAGACCGAGGCGTTCCAGAAACGACAGGGGCTAAATCCATTTCAAACGCCAAGGCTGGTCCAGACGTTGGATCCATGGCCATCAACGCCAGCAACGGGAGCGATGACGTTAACAGCACGACCGTTTCGCGGTCGGAAGTTCGCATTGGGAACAAAGCCCCCAGCAGCGCTGCCGGCATTGACGTCATTGATGCGTCGTACGGAGCTCAGACCGATCCCCATGACTCCGCCGAGGAATCCGATGCGGAAGATGCTCATGCCGCACAACAGGTACCCGGATCCCTGGAAGGGCCTGAAGCGTCCCTCGAACCCGGTAACGTGTACGCAGACGTGAACGACTGCATCGAGTACGAAGACATGGCGATTGACGATGAGGATGCTGCGAGGATGAGCGGCGGGACCGCAGGTGGCGCATCTTCTTCCTACGGCCTGAACGAGGACGACGAGGAGGCTTATCTCTATGGAGACGTGGAAGTCGAAGATGCCGACATGGAGATCGAGGCGGAGACTTTTCCAGGGGATGCTGGAGAGGACGTGGTTGCTGAGGCTGTCGTAGCTTCCGATGACAAGGTTCAGCCATCGGACGACAACCCAGCCTATCAGACGGTGTACTTCAACGAGCCGCTCGATGACAACGGAAAGCCTCTGCTGCGCAACAGGAGACAAGCGATGAACGAAGAGGACGGATCCTCTTCCTCTGGCCACTTGAAAACGACGCAGGACGGCGTTCAGAACACATCCCGGGAAGGATTGCCGGCAACGGGCCGGGGCAAGCCTGTATCGAAGAAGGAGCCTGCTCCTGCGCGTTCCGGCGGGCGATCCGATGTGGATCAAGCGTACGCCCTTGCGGAAGACATGGTGGAAAGCATGCAGAGCCAGATGGAGCGCGGCATCGGCATCTGGTTGTCCGACGGTGTGACGACGGATTCGCTGACGGGTTTCTGGCGCACGTCCTCATCGAGCTTCGCAGCGGCCATTGTCGAGAGCGGCGTTGACGAGGACTTGGTGGAGATGGTGATCGACAAGAAGATCTCTGGCAACGTTCGCCCGCGCATCGAGTGGGACCGCAAGGCGGGCAACGTTCTGCTTGTGCCATGAGTCTAAGTGGACAGGGAAAGAGGAAATTGAGCGATGAGCTTGAACTATGATCCGACCGCCTACGAAACCTGGCGGCAAAACTATGAGATGCGGGAAGCGCTTGCGTGGTTCGGCGGGTGCATCTGGTACTTCATGTGGGGAAACTTCATGGGGGCGAACGGGGCTACGCTCGGGTTCGTGCTCTGTTGCGCGGTCATGGCGATCATGCGCTTTCGACCCGCCGTACGGCGCTACCACATGACGCTTCGGCTTGCCGGAACGCCTTTGCCCTACATCGACTTTGAAGAGCTCAAGCGCATTCTCAACGATCCGACGCACAAGGGCGACATGTGGCTTGGACGTGGTTTCCCATGGGGGCAGACGCAGGCGCAGCGCGTGAACGATCTTCTGAAGCGCGATTGGCACAAGACGTACCGTGAAGCCTTGGGCGGGCTCTATCTCATCCGTTTCATCCGCAAGCACTTCTGGCTTTGCCTCTTCAGGCCCTTCAAGGCCCGGCACACCTATCTCGAAATCCAAAAGCGGATATCAGATGCACAGGGCCAGACTTGGATTCACGGCGTGGGCGACAAGGAGGAGGACGTCTTTCAGCCAGTTTCCCACTCGGAAGGCCACACGCTCATCATCGGGACGACGGGCTCGGGCAAGACCCGTTGCTTTGACCTCTTGATTTCTCAAGCGATTTTGCGCGGCGAGACGGTGTTCATCATTGATCCGAAGGGGGACCGTGATCTGCGCGACAAGGCCAAGCGAGCCTGCGAGATGCTGGGGCGAGGCGACAAGTTCCTGTCGTTCCACCCAGCTCACCCGAAGGAATCCATCCGCATCAATCTGCTGGCCAACTGGACGAGACCTTCGGAAATTGCCGACCGCATCGCATCCCTCATCCCGTCCGCATCGGAGTCTGACCCGTTCAAGAACTTCGCATTCGGTGCGCTGAACGCCATCTGCAACGGTCTCTGCAACGTCTACCGAAATCCCACACTGAAGAATCTGAAGCACTACCTTGCCGGGACCGGGTCCGGAGCCGTGTCCGGTCTCGTCGTCGATGCGCTCAACTCGTATCTTCGGCGTACGAAGCCGGAGACGGTGCAGGAGCTTGAAACCTTCATTGCTACACAGAAAAAGCATGACTCGGAGAGTCTGGCGCTGGCGCTAGTCGAGTATTACCAAGCGCACGGACCTCACGATCCCGACATTGATGACTTGGTCTCGATGTTCACGCACAACAAGGAGCACTTCGGGAAGATGATCACGTCGCTGCTGCCGATCCTCTCCATGCTCACCTCGGGTGTTTTGGGCGACATGCTTTCTCCTCCGGAATCCATTGAGGAAAAGCAGAAGAACACGTGGCGCGATACGAATGACCTGATCGCCTGGAACCATGTCGTCTACGTCGGTCTCGATTCTTTGTCAGACCCCATGGTGGGCTCTGCCATCGGAGCGCTCTTTCTCTCGGACCTTGCCTGCGTGGCCGGTGCGCGATACAACTTCGAAGGGCTGGAACCTGAAGTGGAAACAGCGTCCAAGGCGGAAAAGAACCTCATGGGCAAGATGCCGCTGGTCGGCAAGTTCTTCCAAAAGCATGAGAAGACGGGTCCCAGAACCGTCAACATCTTCGTTGACGAAGCGGCGGAAGTGGTCAATGCGCCCTTCCTGCAAATCCTCAACAAGGGCCGTGGCGCACATCTGAAGCTCTTCGTGGCCACTCAAACGCTATCCGACTTTGTATCCCGCATGGGCTCAAAGGACAGGGCCTATCAGCTCCTTGGCAACTTGAATAACCGCATCTGTTTGCGCTGCATCGACACGGAAACGCAGAACTTCGTGGCGGATTCGCTTCCGAAGACGAAGGTGATGTCTATCCAACGCACGCAGGGGCTTTCGACAACCGTGCACGAGCCCGTGCCTCGCGGCGGCAGCCTCGGCGAACGCATGGCCGAAGAGGAAGTGCCGCTGTTCCTGCCTCAGCTCCTCGGGATGCTCCCCAACCTTGAATTCATCGCATCACTCTCGGGCGGCCATATCTACAAGGGCCGCTATCCTCTGATCCTGAAGGATAAGAGCGAATACAAGGCATGAGCTTCTCGCTCGCGAGCCGGCGGGTATGACCGAACTTCTCGACTTCTTTACATCGAACGCATCGAGCGTGAGGTCGCAGTCGAAGCACATCGGGAGGAGGCGAAATCTCGCGGCTTTTGGGAAAGGCTCACGTTGTTCGGGAGGGTTCGGTAGAACCTGACACGCGCGAAGGCCTTCTGGAGAAAGGTAGGGCAATCCGTCGAACTCTCCGAGGTTGAGCTGGCGTACCAAGTCCCACGGTCGCATGAATTTCTGAACGATTTCGTACTTTGCATCCACCTGTCGGCAATCCTTGAAAGCGATTTCCTTCCCGTTCGAAAGATAGACGAACGGTAGCGGAAGCTCCCACGTCGGATACCAAGGCTGCACCTGCTTCGTGTAGTTCTCGGCCTGAGCAATCAGATGCGGATTGTCGAGCGCGATTTCTTCGCGCTTCGCTTCCAGGACGGCAGCGGCCTTCCCGTTGATCAACAGCAGATAATCGGCCTCAAGACCGCCGCGCATGGCGGCTTCTCGGACGGCAACCGCCGTCATGCCGGGCGAATATTCGTCACGATTGATGACCTGCCAACCGGCATCCTCGAGCTTGCGATCAATCCACTCACGTGCACGTTCTTCGGGTTTCAGTCCGCTCATGACGCACTCCCTTCTTGCAGATTCTGTGCATTCAAATACTTGTAGGCCGTCGTCCGACTGATGCCGACCTTCTTGACTGCCTTCGAGAGCGGCACGCCCATGTCGATCATGGAGCGAACTTCCTGAATCTGTTCGTCCGTGACGGAACGTTGCCGCCCCTTGTAGACGCCGCGCTCCTTGGCGAGCGCAATGCCTTCGGCCTGGCGGCGCTTGATCATGCTACGCTCGAATTCGGCGAAGGCTCCGACCATGCTGAGCATTAGCTTCGCGACGGGCGAGGCTTCCTTGCCGGCATCGAAGTCGAGCCTTTCATTGAGAAACCGGACGCTGACACCGCGCCCGGTCAGATCCTGGACCATCGTGAGGAGGTCTGAGAGGTTGCGTGCCAGACGGTCGAGGCTGTGCACGACGAGCGTATCACCCTCGCGCACGAAGTTGAGCATGTTCTGCAGCTCCGGTCGCTCGACGTTCTTCCCAGACAACTTGTCCATGAAGATCTTCTCGACCTGCATGGCCTTCAGTTCTTCGAGCTGCCTCTCCGGATTTTGATCAAGCGAGCTGACTCGCACGTATCCCACGAGCATTGCCGTCCTCTTTGGATCCTTGGTTAACAATACTGTTAATTATGGATGAAATGAACCAAAAACGACAAGAATGGAGAGGGGTTAGGAGTGTGCGCCTAGGGCGTACGCTAAGAGAGCAAAAAACACCATTCCCACGCGGTAGAACACACGGTTCCGGAAGGTATTTTTCCACCTCTTTAGCCACAAAAAGCTAATCGACAAATATCGCTGTTGTACAGTATTTTTCGACCTCTAGTTTAGACTTTCTCCATCAGATAGTTTATAATTTTGCCATATCTTAGTTTAGAAAAAAGCCAAGTGATAGTTGGGCATTTCTCCATAGAATTGCCGCGAGGGAACATCCGACTTCAGTCGGGTGAGGAATCGCGGCTTACTCCTTTCGTAGTTCAGTCAAAAAAGTTTTGCGTGTTTCGAGAAGACTCAGTTT
>CDZU01043521.1_pt1 | contig 17606 bp, 16 predicted proteins | sample 557441 | NCBI WGS metagenome assembly CDZU01 (sample SAMEA3182114, study PRJEB8094) | gut metagenome | biome: human; feature: gut; material: Stool; isolation source: human stools | place: Canada | collected 2013-06-10
TCGTCAAGCAGACGCCCTTCACGCACTGTCCATAGAATCAACCTGTGATGTTCGTCACGCAATTTTTTCAATGTCTCAATGGCAAACGGCAACTCCCTGCCGATTGCCGGATACTTGTGCTCAACAATAGTACCGTCAAAGTCTACTGCTATGGTCATTGTATGTCAATATATAATTATATGTTAACTGAGTTTTTTTCCGCTATAGGTTCCAGCAATTCTCTAGCAATGGTAACTTTAGCACATCCAAGGATATCAATTTTTACAACCAGACTAGTAGAACCATCTATCTCACGACATATATTCCCTTCCAACCCTACCAGTTTGCCACCGTTTACACGGACACGATCGCCCAAATGCAGAGGGCATGACTCAATAGTGACGTGTTCTTCGGCATCATTGACCATACGCATCAAGCTGTACATCTGATGATCTGGAATAATAGCTACGGGACGGCAAGTATTTCGGGAAGAACCGGCTATGTTAACCATGAAACGTTTTATATAAGGAAGGCAGACTATTTCTTTCCGTCTTACTGAATCTGTGCAGCGAATGAACACAAGAGCAGGGAAAACAATACGGTCCACTTTTTTACGTTTACCATCATGACGAATACTCATCTCCTGTTGGATAGGGACATAAACTTCATAAGCTTTCTCACTATCAGTTTCGTTTTTCAAACGTTTTCGTAATCTATCTTGACAGGCTTTTTCACTTCTGTTATTTACAACAGCCACATACCAATGCTTTTTTTCCTGATCATTTCGGAATATGCCTACGGCGTCGTCGGTCTTTTGAACCGTCGTTCCCAAAATTTGTTGTGGCATGTCTTTGCCCTTGTTATTTACAATACTCATAGTGGAATAATCCGACTAAAAACAGACGCACTCTTATATAGAGAGCGTCCGATTTCTTAAATTTCTGATTTCCATTTATGTAGTAAGTTGTATGAATAAAATCAGCCCATAAGTTTATTATATATAGAGAGAGAAAAAAACTTTTTTTATCAGTTTACAGTCTGTAAATGCTAGAAAATGAAAATAAATCTATACCTTTGCAGCCGATAGACGCTCTCTATATAAGAGTGCGTCCTAATTTCAAAATAATTCAAATATTCCCCTTCTTATAGATCTTTTAAAATATTTCTATTTGCATTATCTATCTGATTAGTCTGTATAGACGAAAGATAGATTTGTGTAGTAGTTTCTGAATCATGCCCCATCGCTTCGCTGATAATACCAATCGAGATGTTTTTCGTCTTAGCTATACTTGCCCAGGAATGGCGCGCCACATACATAGTAAGTGGTGTGGTCAATCCTGCCCGGGCTGCAATCTTCTTCAGCTTACGGTTCACCAGCAACATTTTATTCCGGTATTGTCTGCGCTCCGTGCCATCTTCTCGTTCTATAATAGGTAAAAGATATTGTGTTTCCGAATCTCCGTATCTGTCAATAATCTCCTGCATCTGTTTTTCCCACCGTATAATGAGTTTCTTACCTGTTTTACGACGGCTATAACTCACAAAGCCACTATTGAGATCTTTTTTACGCAAATAGGCAAGATCTATAAAAGACATTCCTCGCATATAGAAAGAAAAGAGAAAGATATCTCGTGCAAATTCCAATGATTTATGATCGGAAAGATCCAACTGCTTGATGTGTTTGATATCTGTCAGGGTGGCAGCTCTCTTTGAGGTCTTGTCCACACCAGTATATACATTCTCAAAAGGATCTGCAGGAAGGGCCAGTCCCTCCCCCACTGCCTTGCGATACACACAACGCAAAATACGCATATAAAAAGAGGTGGTATTACGACTTAAATGGTGAGTGGAGCGCATCTCCGTTTCATAATGTTCCATCAAATCTGCATCCATCTCATCAAAACATAAGTCTATGCCGTCACGGAACTTCATGAAGCTGTTCAATGCGGACTGATATGTTTCGACTGTCCGTTCTTTTCCTTGCCCTCTAAGACGCTCTATCTGCTCCTGCATGTATTCAAAAACGAAAACGCCCTTACTCGGACGGTTCTTTAATTTTACTAATCTCATATTTGCCATTACCTAGGTTAATTAAATAAATCATCAAAGAAAAATATAATATCATGATTTATATTTTAATGAGGACTTAAATACTTGTAATGGCAAATAGATTCTTTAGAATTAAAGAGAAAGAACTCAGTGTTCTTATATCGACAAGTATATAACAATAAGCAAAAAGCGCGCAGCTCATTGAGCTGCACGCTTTTTGCTTATTGTTTGTTATCTGTTTCCTTATCGGAATCATTTGACTTCCTCAAATATAATCACTATTGTATATCAGCTTATTATATAACACTTGGTACAAATATGACTATTTTATACTCAAAACATAGTTTTATAGAGTGTTTTGTATGCCCAATAAACGCAAAATAAAACTTTAACTTTATTTAAGTGTTTTCTTTTGTTTGCAGATGCTTTCATTTCGCCTTTGATATTTGCATTTGTTTAGCTTTTCTTTTCATAAGCAATTGATTTGCAAAAGCATACCTATTTTTGTCTTTCATTTTCTATGAAAATGTATTGTATCTTTGCATTGCGAAATAAACAACAATAAGCATGAAGCAAAAACAAGATATACTTCACTCTATGATAATCGAGGTTACTATGGTGCTATTAGCTTCGATGGTAGCGTTTCAAGTATGCAATATGCTTGGAATACGAATGAGTTTGATTCCATTAGTTATGGTCATCGGATATGTCATACAAAAACTACTATACCATCTTTGCATTATCTCAGCAAGGTATATTGTTGATGCAATTCCTCCATCATTTCTAATATCTGTCAAAAAGTGTGTGAGTAAAAAGGCACAATCTTTGGCTTATTCACCTACCTCAAACTGTGAAGAAGTCCAGAAAAAGCGAATGGAGTTATTTCATTATGAATACCAACGTGAGCAGCAACAATACCAATGGCAAAAAGAAAGAGAAGAAGATGAAAAGTTGAATGCTATCCTAAGATACACACGAGATACATTTAAACGTTTTGACTTAGATGAAACAGAGATTTTCCAAATTTGCGAATCTGTCCGATATTTTGTAACTAACCGTCGGGTGCTATCCGCAACTGAAATTCATATAAAGAAGCATACTTCTCTCACCCAAATCTCACTAAAGAACTTTGCCTGGAATATAGCTTTCCAATATAACATAGGTAGAGATATGACAACATCATTTGTAATGGCTACATTCACAGAGTGGTTTGCCAACTCTACATTTGACACTGTCAGGAAGAATCTACGCACAACCACAGGACGACATAAGATTGAAATTGACGAGAATATCTTATCGAAATACCTTAACTAAGCCAAATTCCTACTTCCTGATAATAATTATTATAGGAAGTAGCGTCCATGTCGGATAAATTATATAATTTTGCGTTGTGATTAAAATATTTTACCCTATGGCTAATTTCAACAGACTTAAAGTAGTACTCGCAGAACAGCAGAAAACAGGAAAATGGCTTGCTGAACAGATTGGAAAATCCAATTGTACTGTAAGTAAATGGTGCAGTAATTCTGTTCAACCAGACCTTAAAACGCTTAATGATATAGCCAATGCCCTTAATATTGATGTAAAAGATTTGATTGTCAGCAGCACAAACCATAAATGAGTTATTGCCATGGAAGTAAACAAGAAAGAACTCAAAGAACAAGAGATACGCACTCTGTTCATTACTCCTGCACTCCAGCAAAAGGGGTGGGCAGTAAGCATAAATATGCGTGAAGAGTACTATTTTACGGATGGTCGAGTGCTTGTTGTTGGCAACCAGCATTCAGTAGCAGAGGGTAAAAAAGCTGATTATCTATTATATCATAAAAGTAAGCCCATTGCGGTAGTTGAAGCTAAAGATAATAAACATGCAGTTGGAGGTGGCATTCAACAAGCTATGGAATATGCCCAAATCCTTGACTTGAAATTCGCCTACTCCAGTAATGGTGATGCGTTCTTGGAACATGACTTTATTACTGGGAAAGAAACAGAAATCAAGTTAGAGGACTTTCCGACTGAGGAAGAACTATACAACCGTTATCTGGCATCTAAGAACTATACATCGGATGAACTCAACATAATAGAAACTCCTTTCTACTATGATGCCCATAGCCATGAACCAAGATATTATCAACGTATAGCAGTTGACCGTACAATAGAAGCTATCGCAAGAGGACAGCAACGTGTACTTGTGGTAATGGCAACTGGTACAGGCAAGACTTTTACTGCCTTTCAGATAATCCATCGGCTTCATAAAAGTGGAGCAAAAAAGAAGATACTTTATCTTGCAGACCGCAATATCCTCATTGACCAAACGATGGTGCAAGACTTCAAGCCTTTCAAGAAGTTTATGACCAAGATAACGTCTGTCGGAGAGGGTGAAGAAAAAATTGATTCGTCATACGAAGTGTATATGGCTTTGTATCATCAATTGGTCGGAAAAGAAGGGAAGCCCGATCCTTTTTTAGAAGTACAGCCAAACTTCTTTGATTTGATTATCGTCGATGAGTGTCATCGAGGAAGTGCAAAAGACGATTCCGCATGGCGCAAAGTATTGGAATATTTCAGTTCAGCCACTCAAATTGGTATGACTGCCACACCGAAAGCCGATGAGGGAGCGAATAATCTTGATTATTTCGGAGAACCAGTATACACATATTCACTGCTTCAAGGTATCAATGATGGCTTCTTAGCTCCATATCGGGTTACTGCCGACTTTATCAATGTTGACTTGCAAGGATGGACACCCGAAGAGGGAGAGACTGATTTATTAGGCAAGGAGATTGAACAGAAATTATATCAAAGACAAAATATAGGTCGTGACCTTGCCATTAAGTTAAGGCGTAAGGTCGTAGCGAACAGAATTACTAAAATGTTGCACGACATAGGTCGTATGACAAAGACAATAGTTTTCTGTTCTGATATTGAAGAAGCTGCCGAAATGCGTACCTTGCTTATCAATATGAATAGTGATTTATGTAAGAAATCCCCCTATTATGTAACACGCATTGTAGGCGAGGATAAAGAAGGTAAGAAACAATTAGACAACTTTATCAGTGTTGACGAATCCTATCCGGTGATTGTTACCACTTCCGAACTTCTTTCTACCGGAGTGGATTGTAAAACGTGCGGCTTAATTGTCATAGACAAAGAAATTGGCTCTATGACAGAATTTAAGCAGATTATCGGACGTGGTACACGCCTTAGAAAAGATAAAGGCAAATGGCATCTGGAAATCCTTGACTTCCGTAACGCTACCGCAAAATTCAAAGACCCGGCATTTGATGGCGACCCAGAACCGCCCAAAGGAGGTGGAAAAAAGCCTAAACCTTATAAAATCATTGACGCCCCAATCCCCACTGTATCAGAGCCTCGTGAGAAATATCTCATAAATGGTAAGGACATTCGTATTGCCCATGAAATAGTATCTGTATTGGGCGAAGATGGCAAGACAATGAGAACGGAAAGTGTTCAGTCATTTGCTAAAAAACAATTATTGCGTCATTATCAAACCTTGGATGATTTCATACAGACTTGGACGGAGGCAGAACGCAAACAAGCCATTATGGATGAGTTAAAGGAATATGCTATTTTGATAGATGCTGTACGTGAAGCGAATCCTGCATTGAAAGATGCCGACATCTTTGATGTGATATGTCACGTTGCGTTTGACCAACCACCTTTAACAAGGAAAGAAAGGGCGAACAATGTGAAGAAGCGCAACTACTTTGGAAAGTATGAAGGCAAAGCCCGTGAAGTACTAGAGGCTCTTCTTGAAAAATATGCAGAAAATGGTATTCTTGACTTTGAAAAGGCAAACATTTTGGAAATACCGCCATTCAACAGCATAGGAAAACCAACTAAAATTATAAAGCTATTCGGTGGCAAAGTCGCTTTTGAACAAGCCATCAGAGAACTTGAATATCAAATATATAAATCAGCTTAAAAATGGCAGTAAACAACATCATAAAGCGAATCCAAAATATCATGCGTCAAGATGCCGGTATCAATGGTGACGCACAGAGAATAGAACAAATGACTTGGATGTTCTTTTTGAAGGTCTATGACGCTCAAGAAGAGACATGGGAATGGAAAGATGGGAATTACAAGTCTATCATTCCCGAAGATTTGCGTTGGCGTAAGTGGGCAGTAGACAAGAAAGACGGTGAAGCATTGACTGGCGATGCACTACTCTCTTTCGTCAATGAAAAATTGTTTCCTGCCTTGAAGAATCTTCCGGTAAATGCCGATACACCACGAGCAAAGAGTATCGTTCAAGAGACATTTGCCGACTTGAACCAGTATATGAAGAATGGAACGCTTCTGCGTCAAGTGGTCAATATCGTAAATGAAATCGAATTTGACGATGCAGACGACCGTCACACATTCGGAGATATTTACGAAGGTATCTTGAAAGACCTACAGTCAGCAGGGAATGCCGGAGAGTTTTATACTCCTCGTGCATTGACTGATTTTATCGTCATGATGCTTGACCCGAAATTGGGTGAAACCTTTGGCGACTTCACCAGTGGCACAGGAGGATTTCTTACCTCTGCTCTCAATTATATGGTTAAAAGCGTCCGTTCTGCCGAAGATGGAGAAAAGTTGCAAAATGCAGTTGTCGGTCAAGAATGGAAACCGTTACCTTATCTTTTAAGTATCACAAACCTATTGCTCCATGATATTGAGGCTCCCAACATTGCAAATTGTGATTCGCTTGGAACAAATATCACAGATTTCAAGGAAAGCGACAAGGTGGATGTTATCGGCATGAATCCTCCGTATGGCGGAAGTACGGAAGATAGCGTAAAAAGCAACTTTCCGGTGCAATACCGTTCAAGTGAAACAGCGGATTTGTTCATCGCACTTATCATGTACCGTCTTAAGGCAGGCGGTAGATGCGGTGTGATTATCCCTGACGGCTTCTTGTTTGGCACGGATGGAGCCAAACTTGCGTTAAAAGAGAACCTTCTCCGTAAGTTCAATCTGCATACCATCATCCGTTTGCCGGGTTCTATATTCTCTCCATATACATCCATAGCAACTAACATTTTGTTTTTTAACAATGAGGCAGCCGAGGGTTGCGAAGAAGGATTCAAAACCAAAGAGACATGGTTCTACCGCCTTGATATGCCAGAAGGCTACAAACATTTTTCAAAAACCAAACCGATGAAGGTAGATCACACTCTGCCTATTCAAGAATGGTGGAAGGACAGAAAAGAAATCATCAATGACGAAGTAGGAGAAAAGAGCCGTGTGTTTACCGCCCAACAGTTGATAGACTTGGATTGCAATTTTGACCAATGTAAGTTCCCGAAAGAGGAAGAAGAAATACTTCCTCCGGCAGAACTGCTCAAACAGTATTTTGAGAAACGTGCTGCACTCGACCATGAAATAGACAAAACGCTTTCTGAGGTTCAAAGGATTCTCGGTATAGATATAAAATCGTGTAACTGATAATTGTGAAATGATATGAAAGATTTGACCATTTCAAACATTGAAAGGCAGAATGTACTCAACAACCGTTTTGCTGTTAGCAAAGTACAGGAACATCTTGACATTGAAGGAATACTCTTTGAGGGAGAGTATCGCTTTACAAAAAAAATGGTTGCCGATTTCTACGAAATAGAAGAACGAACCATAGAACGCTACTTGGAAAAACATTCCGATGAATTATCGGCTAACGGATATATTTTATGTAAGGGTAAACACCTGAAAGAGTTGAAGTTGCAATTTGCTCCCGTCATAAATGTCGGGAGCAAAACAACCCAGCTCGGACTGTTTAACTTCCGCTCATTCTTAGATATGGGTATGCTGCTTACAGAGAGTGAGAAAGCTAAAAAAGTCCGTAGTCTTATATTGGATTTTGTGATTACCACCATCAACGAAAAGACCGGAGGAGGAACTAAATATATTAATCGCAGGGATGTGCATTATCTTCCTGCTGCAATCACAGAAGAAAACTATCGGAAAAATCTTACCTCTGCCATCAATCAATATGTCGATGGGCATCATACATACAAGTATTCTCAGATTACGGATTTTATCTATAAGGCTGTTTTTAAAGAGAATGCCAAAGAGTATCGGGAAGTATTGAAATTGGATTCAAAAGACAATGTTCGGCACACGCTGTATTCAGAAGTTCTATTGGTTATATCCTCTTTTGAAAACGGAGTGGGTGCAGCAATCAGTGAACGATTCAAAGAAAATGGTGGAAGGTTGCTTACCGTTGACGAAGTGGAACATATTGTAAACGAACTTGCCGAACACCCCATGCAGAAACCTTATCTGAATGATGCTAGAACCAAAATGGCTTCAAGGGATTTCAGTTTCCGGGATGCGTATCATGGTAATATAGCAGATTACCTGCAAGCTGTTACTCCTGAAGAGTTTGAACGATTCATCGGTGACCAGTCTATTGATTTTGACCGTATCTTAGCTGATAACAAAGATGTGCTTAAACGCTTAAAGCAGGCAGAAGATGAGTAAGGAAATTATTTACATAGATTACGATGAAGCCTTAAACATCTATGGCAAAATGATTGATGCCAGCGATGGTGGTTTTGAAGGAGTGCGTGATGAAGGTGGTATTCGTGCAACATTGGATTTTGTGCAAAATGATTTATACTATCCAACCTTTGCCGACAAACTAACCTATCTGATGTATAGATTCTGTTCCGGGCATTTCTTCAATGATGGGAATAAGCGTATTGCATTGACTTTAGGCACATACTTCTTACACAAGAATAACTACTACTGGCACGCTTGCATCTGTATGCGTACATTGGAATCTATCATTTATCATGTAGCGGCATCAAACATTGACCAAGATTTGCTGCTGCGTATCGTCAATAGTTTTTTGATAAGTAAAGACTATGACGAGGAACTGAAAATAGATATTGCCAATGCCATGAGTAAGGGTGAATTAGGAATACAAGGCGAAGATTACGAACAAGATTAAATATGAAAACTATAAAAATTATATTATTACTGTTTTGTATTATTTTAGGACTCAACGCTAAAGCACAAACAGTAGGTTATACTTATAAAGCACTTGCAGCCGAAGGTTGCAATATGAAGTACAGTGTAGCTAAGCAAGACACCATTTATTCGATAATAGCTACAGTGCGTTCAGACAGAATGAATTTTCTCGCTGAACCAACTATGAAAATTCGGACATTCACAGGTAAATATCTTGAATTAAGAGGAACTGTGATTGGGAATGGAAGTCAATCTGCTGGTGTTATAAGTGGAAATATTGTAATCCCCGTCACAGAAATAAGTTCTACTGCTCAATTCAGAATTACTCCACAGCAGTTTGAAATCTTGAATGAAGGTGTGGCAAAAATTCGGTTGTCTATGACACCTATGAATCATGAACGTACCTTCAAAAAAGACAAGATAGGAAAAAAGTTATATCAGTTCTATCTGAAGGAAAAACAAAAAGACGAAAACTTCTAAGTCAATTAGAATAAAATGAACGGTAAACAATTAAAAAACAGCATACTCCAGTGGGCGATACAGGGGAAACTTGTACCGCAAGACCCTAATGACGAACCGGCATCTGTGCTTCTTGAACGTATCAGGGCAGAAAAAGCTAAGCTGGTCAAGGAGAAGAAAATCAAGAAAGACAAAAACGAATCAATCATTTACCGTGGTGACGATAATTCCTATTATGAGAAGTTTCTCGCTACCGGGGAGGTTAAGTGCATTGATGACGAGATTCCGTTTGAGATTCCGCAAGGGTGGGAATGGTGTCGTCTTTGTCATGTTACAGAAGTAGCAAGAGGTGGTTCTCCGAGACCAATTAAAGATTATATTACTGAATCTCCTTCTGGCATTAATTGGATTAAGATTGGCGACACTGAGAAAGGAGGAAAATTCATTTTCTCCACAAAAGAAAGAATAAAGCCTGAGGGGATGTCTAAGAGCCGCTTTGTACATAAGGGTGACTTCTTATTAACAAACTCAATGAGTTTCGGAAGACCTTATATTACTCAAGTAGAAGGGTGTATTCATGACGGCTGGTTAGTAATATCTCTAATTGGAGGTGCGTATTGTCAAGATTTTTTATATTATCTCTTATCTTCAAATTTTGCCTATGCCCAGTTTTCAAGCAAGGTTGCTGGAGCTGTTGTTCAGAATCTTAATTCAGACAAGGTTGCTAATAGTCTATTTCCAATACCTCCTAAAACAGAGCAAAAAAGAATTGTACAGAAAATTGAGTCAATACTCCCTAAAGTTCATCAATATGAGGAGCTATCTAATGAACTAGCAAGTATCAATATAGCTATACACTCAAAGCTCAAAAAGAGTATCTTACAGGAAGCGATTCAGGGTAAACTTGTTCCTCAAATAAAGGAAGAAGGTACTGCAGAAGAGCTACTTGTCGATATTCGCACGGAGAAAGGACGCCTTGTCAAGGAGGGCAAACTCAAGAAGTCAGCTCTCAATGACAGCACCATCTTCAAAGGTGACGATAACAAGTATTATGAGCAGATAGGCAAAAAATGCTTAGATATAACGGAACAGATAACTTTTGAAATTCCTGTAAATTGGGCTTGGGCAAGAATGGGGCAAATTGGAGATTGGGGTGCAGGTTCAACTCCCCAACGGGGTAATGCGAATTATTATAATGGCAATATTTTATGGCTTAAAACTGGAGAATTGAATAATGGAATAGTATATGATACAGAGGAAAAAATTACGCAGAAGGCTTTTCAGGATTGCTCTTTACGTATGAATAAAATTGGGGATGTCCTTATTGCAATGTATGGTGCTACTATAGGAAAATTAGCAATCGTGGGCAAGGATCTCACTACAAATCAAGCCTGTTGTGGTTGTACTCCTTATTTGATTTATAATTGGTATCTATTTTATTTCCTTATGGCAAGTCGAGATTCTTTCATAAAGAAAGGAGAAGGTGGTGCCCAACCTAATATTTCTCGTGTTAAACTGGTTGAGCACTTAATACCTTTGCCTCCACTAAAAGAGCAACATCGCATTGTTGCTCAAATAGAAAAACTATTTGAGCAACTGCGATAATTCATATATTCGTTCTGCAATACGTTGCTGCTCAGCAAAAGGTGGAATACCAATGGGTAAATTGTAGAACAACTCTTTATTGAGGTGCGGAATAGCTGCACCTCTTTTTGAATTTCTCAACTCCTCTTTATAGAACAGGATGAAAGCCAAAATATAAGGTCTCCACATAACAGAAGAAAGCCATAACTGTTTGAATGTACTTCCCATATATCCATCTTGCGGAACAGTGAAAACTTCTCCTGAATTTTCACCATCTACAAGAATGATGTTATCACCAGAATAGACAAATTTTCCTTTCTCAATAATGGTTGCAGATGATTTACCACGCAAGTATTTTGCATCTAGACAAATGCCCTTTCCGGTTCTCTTTTCCCCATCGGTCAGCTGGCATACATCTTTCAAACGCAATACAACCCAGCTATTAGGATATTCAAAAGGAAGCTTAATTTCAACAACTTGGCCGTTTATTCTCTCATAATACTTGTTAATTGCTTAATCTGCGATATAATTCGATTTTGTTCCATTAGAGGCGGAATAGGTACTAAATAAGTTTTTACAGTAGAAGTTGCAAGTTCCTTTTGTTTTGTACTGCCATCCGATTTATCTTCTATTACAGATTGTACCGTATTGCTCGTGAAATAGTAATAAAGGTATTGGGGCATAACAAACTTTTTCATTACTCTTATAACGGTAACATGACTATCTGCCACAGCCAATTCATACGGGTTTAAGCTACTCCAATAAATTGCCATTCGTCCTAATGTTCCCAATCCTGTAGAGTTCCACATTAAATCCCCGTCCTGCAAAATACGTTCTTCACCATACGATGATAAAGTATCTGGATCTATGAATTGGGCTTTATCTATTGAGAATCCACTCCATTGATTACACTTTTGTGCTACAACAGGGTATTTCTTTATTAGAGAGTACTTGGGAGACTTACCTCTTTGGATATAAGAACATATATCATTAAGTCTTACCCAACTCCAGCTATCAGGTATTTCAAATGGAATCTCGTCAGTAATATCCATTTCTGTATTTCCAATCTTCTCGAAGTACTTGTTATCGTCACCTTTATAGATAACAGAATCAGTCAAGGCAGACTTCTTTAACTTGCCATCTTTGACGAGTTGAAACTTCTCCTGCCTTATCTGTTCAAGCAGTTCTTGGGCTGTACCTTCTTCCTTTATTTGTGGGATAAGCTTGCCTTGGATAGCTTCTTGAAGAATCGATTTTCTTAACAAACCATTGATGTTTGCATTCAAATTCTCCAATCTTTGTTGAGACATTGCATATTTACTTATAATTGGAGAAAGTTCGTCTATCTTATCAGATATTCGTAATTGTTCATTTAATGGTGGTAGTAATATAAGCGTATTAGCAATCGCAGTAAGTACCCAATTTTTGTTACCTACTCCACGTGTATTCTCTTGTACTTGTTCTTGTACTAATGGACTATTGATTAAATGTATCAAAAATCGTTTATCAATAGGAATTGAAGTAAATTTAATCAATGCTAAACTAACAAATATACTAAACTCCTTTTCTGTTTCAATAATCAAAGGTATTCCAGTGGTACCTACTTTGGAAAGTAATAAATCACCTTTCTGTGGATGGCATCTTTTGGATAATTCAATATGTTCGTTCTCAGATATATATTTTGTATTATTGAATCTTAATATTCCACTACTCATATCTTTGACAGACAGAAAAGGAATACCCGATTCTGTGTAATGAGGTGTTGAATGCGTACCGTCAGTAAGTGTTTTGTATATACTTGAGAATCTACACCATTCCCACCCTTGCGGAATCTCAAACGGAATCTCGTCATCAATGCACTTAACCTCCCCGGTAGCGAGAAACTTCTCATAATAGGAACTCAATGAATTTGTGGATGCTATACATTATTAATGATAGCGAATTGTTTAACTAATAATGTATCAGATATGAACATTGAAAATTTTGAAACGTATCTTCGTCAAGGGAATATGGCAGAGAATACGGTCGCGGCTTACCTCTATGCCGTAAGAGAATACTATTCCCGACACAAGGAACTGAACAAGCGCAATCTGCTTGTTTATAAAACTTATCTCATTGAGAAGTTCAAGCCTAAAACTGTAAATCTTCGTATTCAGGCAATGAACAAGTATCTTGATTGCATGGGGAAATCTCGTCTTAGATTAAAATCCGTTAAGGTACAACAGCGTAGCTACTTGGAAAATGTAATCAGCAATGCCGACTATGTTTTCCTGAAGAACAAACTTAAAAAAGAAGAAAATCAAGAGTGGTATTTCGTAGTTCGTTTCCTCGCTGCCACTGGAGCAAGAGTCAGCGAACTAATACAAATGAAAGTGGAGCATGTACAGATAGGCTATTTCGACATCTACACCAAAGGTGGCAAAATACGCCGTATCTACATTCCGAAGGCTTTACGCAAAGAAGCTATAGAATGGCTTGACAATGTTAATCGTACCACAGGTTATCTTTTTCTTAACCGTTTTGGTGAACGTATCACTACAAGAGGTATTGCGCAACAATTGAAGAACTATGCTACCAAATATGGATTGAATGAAAAAGTGGTTTACCCTCACTCGTTCCGTCATCGCTTTGCCAAGAATTTCTTGGAGAAGTTTAACGATATTTCTTTGCTTGCCGACCTGATGGGGCATGAGAGCATAGAAACTACTCGCATTTATTTGAGGCGCAGTAGTGCCGAGCAACAAGAAATTGTTGATAAGGTCATAACATGGTGATGTATTTGGAAGGTTGGTTCGTCCATCCTTCCAAATTTCGCTAAAAGAACTTCATATAGATTATTAATCCTCCTAATGTTAAACAGAAATATGCATACAATATCCAGAATCCTATAACGGCACTCTTTGCCAACCAACCATTAAGAGAAAACGAGGTATGAGACTTCACATATTTCTGAATTTCTTTCCAGTGATTCGCATGAAGTGTCTTCAATTCTGTTATCTGCTTTTCAAACAAAGTCTTCTCTTCTTCAATTAATTTATGTCGATACTCTGCAAGAATGGATTTATCCTCTTCGCTAAGTTTGACAGTTATAACTGTATTTTCTACCTGCATAAAGATTCTACAAATAGCATTAGAGATATTATTAGATGTTTTCACAGCAGCTTTGAGAGCCTGTGCAGATTCTTCAAAGGTTGATACTGAACTATCTACAAATGCTTTTATCTGTCTCAATTCTTGGATAATGGCTTTGATGTCCTCTATCTGATTTACCAGATTTACAAGCTCGGTATCAAAATCAACACGATTTTCTATTTTGCTAATGTTGTTATCTTTATCTATGTCCTTGCTATTCTGCACAGGCAAAGAAGATTGGTCATATTTACTTTTACGCATTGTTCTATGTGATTATAAATGAAATACTATCTACCCCTGTTACGCTTAATCGGTTTGCAGAGCCATTTTGCCATTCTTGCGCAACGAATTGCCCACTTGCGTTCATCATCGTCCTTGTCTTTACCCCATCCACCACCGGGGCTGCCACCGCCTCCGCTTGATGCAGACATGGAAGTGGCTGCATCCAAATATCCGGCGAAAAGTAAAACAGCGACTTTAAGCACATCGGTCTGTTTGGCTTCTTCATCAAGGCTTCCAAACTCTTTATCAAAAACTGACTTAACCATATCGGGTATATCAACCTCGAATTGTTCTCCATCCACAGATATAGAATGGTGATGAGTCGGAAACTTTGACAGTACAACTGTCTCTCTATGATTATGCGCCTTTGTTTGAGAACCTGCTTCCTTTGACTGAATTAAAGCTTGTTTATCAGAAGCATGTAATCCAGCCCATGTCGCTTTAATTTTTGACGGCATCAATTTTCGGCTTTTACCAAATATCGAAGATTTATAAATGGAGTTTCCCTTTCGTATGGCATAACCTTTAACAACTTCTTTTTCATCTTTGGTCAGTTTTATGTCATACCCCTTTGCGCTCAACATCTGACAATAAGTTGTCCAATCGAATTTAGACATGGCTTTCAGGATGGAGAAACAGTCTTCGCTGATTTGCTGGATGTTCTCGTTGCGACGTTGTTCAGATTGTACCCAGCCTCGTTTATCATTGATGATGTTGGCTGCACGAACAGCACGTTCACCGATGTAATGTGCATCGTTTGTATTACCCATATTATCTATACGATTAGCCACAATATGCAGGTGAGGAATGCCACTTTTGCTGTCGGTGTGTAACGAAACGACATACTGGCTGTTTTTGATATTGGTTGGTTTGAGCTGACAATCTGATTTGCCTGTTCTTCTGTCAATACCATCAAGTACAGTGATAAACTCATCTGCCAAATTCTGCCAATCATCCATCGACCATCCTGTCGTTTCTTCTTTGGCTGGAGAAATCTCAAAGCGTAGTGCATTCAGCGTTATGGGCTTCGGGTTATACCTGTCTTTCATACATTGGTGCTGATGTTGCATCATCCGTGACCACATAGCCAATGGTTCTATATTTTCCGGCAAACCATTCACCTTAACAAGTCGTGCTTTGTCTTTTTCCATTGAATACTCAATGGCTCTCGCTCCGTGAGAAATTGCATTTCCTTGCGCTATCATAACTTCAAATTTGATTTATACTGTCTCGTATCTGTCCCCATCGGACGATAAGTCTGTTGACTGCTTCTATCCATGCACGCATATAATTCTCATCACGGAAATATCTCTTTTTTATCTCGTCCGGTTTACCTTTGAGAACGTTCTGAATGCGGATAAGGTCAGCTCTTGCATCCGACAAAGAGTTTAAACCTTGCACTTCCTCATCGGAAAGTCGTTTGCTTGGATGGTGATTTTGGAGCAATTTTCGTCCATAGTTACTGAGCGTCAAACCACATTCAGCTGCTTTTTCAACAACCATTTTATATTCTTCTTCGGTCAAACGAATGTCTATATGACGGTTACGAATATTCTGTTTTTCGTTATCTTGTTGTATATCCATAGCTGTTTATAACTGGAATTTATTTATAAAAGTATTCAATTCATTGCGAGCCTGCGAGTAATGCAAGAAGCCTCCAAGACGACAAATGAGTGAAACTATTTTGTCGGACGGTGGTACTTCTTGCATAGGATACCCATTAAAAATGGAGCATTATCAACCTCAATGCAAGCATTACATTTGTCCAAAGTAAATCCGTTTATCTGCCAATACAAGGAGTGGCTATTGGCATTAATATTTATTTGGCTAATCAATTATTTTTCTCTTCCCTTAGTTGAGCCTGTCTTCAACTTGAATCCACCAATTCCAAATGCAAACAATCAATCAAAGTCTGTAAGTTAGGATTTCTTTTGATCATCTTTTGAAGTATCATCGCTGGTGTCTCAGTCATCAACAAGAAATCCGCAATATCCAATCCTTTCTTGCGCTGTTCGTCAGTGGCGTATTGTTCCAAGCTATCACTTAATACCACTTTAGCACAAATGGGCGTGAGTAAATCTAACTTGCTTTTCCAAACATCTTTTGCTCCCAAATCAGGACACAGCATAACAGACCGACCTTTCAATGCGCTTACCGCATCAGCTTTAAAGCACCCATGCATTCCACCTGTTGCCAGCCATGTAAACTCAGGCATATAATGGGTTGCTATTAAAGCCGATTTTTCGCTTTCGACAATCGCAACCGATTTGGTTGGGTTATCTGACAAAAGATGCTCTCCAAACAAACATTGCTTCAAATTGTAGTCTTGAAGATTCAGTTCTGTATGTACCCAACTAACATAACTTCTTGGCTCTTTTATCCGATGTCCTGTCGTGGAATCATACAACATAATCTTCCCGGTTCGCACATTACCTTGCCAATCTATTTGCCAATAGACTGTAGAACCGCCCCATTTTTTTGAAGTTCCAACATGATATAATCGGAATATCCGTAATGTCTCATCTTTGCCCAACACCCTAGACAAGTAAATGTACAATGGATTCATAGCATAATTAATCAGAGAACGCTCCATTAGTTCTTTATCAATAAAGGAAGGTGGTAAACACGGTTTGGAATTACTTACTATTATAGAATTGTACTTGCTATAATTCATCAACGTTGGATTGTCATTAAAATAATCCAAGGGTGTATAATGGTATTTGCAAGATTGTTCATGGTCACATCTACCTAACGTGAGTTCGAAATAAGAATAAATATATTTCACTTATAATTAGAAACATAGCGATAAAAGTATTAAATTTATAGTGCTGAATTATAACATTTAAACGATTACCACTATGTTTCCAGAGTCTAAAGTTACAGAGATTTATTGTATGGCCGATGATTTTTGCAAGGAATTTACATTGCAACAGGAAAAATATATGATTAAGGATATGAAGACCATGCATCGTAACAAACCCAACCGTATGAGTGATGCAGAGATTATGGTTATTCTAATCCTGTTTCACTCCGGTGGTTTCCGTTGTTTCAAGCATTACTACAAGGAGTATGTCTGTAAACATCTGAAACACCTTTTTCCTCGTCAGGTTTCTTATAACCGTTTTGTGGAACTGGAGAAG
>CDZU01043874.1_pt1 | contig 17472 bp, 11 predicted proteins | sample 557441 | NCBI WGS metagenome assembly CDZU01 (sample SAMEA3182114, study PRJEB8094) | gut metagenome | biome: human; feature: gut; material: Stool; isolation source: human stools | place: Canada | collected 2013-06-10
CGCACGTCGGTCATCAGCACCAGCTTTTCCGCTCCCAGCGCCGCGGCGATCTGGGAGGCGGCGATGTCGGCATTGATATTGTAGGTCTCGCCGTCCTCTCCGGCGGCGATGGTGGCCACCACTGGGATGGTCCCGCTGTCCAGGCTGGTGCGGATCAGCGTCGTATTGACATGGGTGACGTCGCCGACAAACCCCAGATCCTCTGCTCGATGACGGACTGCCTTGATCATGCCGCCGTCCAGGCCGCACAGGCCGATCGCCCGGCCGCCGTGCGCTTCCAGTTGCTGGACGAGGGATTTGTTGACCTTGCCCGCCAGAACCATCTCGACCACTTCCATGGTCTCTCGGTCGGTGTAGCGCAGACCGCCGACAAACCGCGATTCCTTGCCGATCTTTTTGAGCATGGCGCTGATCTCGGGCCCGCCGCCGTGAACGAGCACCACCCGGATACCCACGGTGGAGAGCAGGACTATGTCCTGCATGACGGCGGATTTCAGCTCGTCGCTGATCATGGCGTTGCCTCCGTATTTGATGACGACGGTCTTGCCCGCGTATTGTTTAATATACGGCAGGGCCTGGGTAAGAACCTGAGCCCTGTCGGCGGTAGAAATGTTCATGACACAACCTTCATTCATGCAGAATCCTAAAATAAGCGATTTTTCCTTATAAAAATAAACCCCAAGTCTTTTAGCTGCGGTAGTCCCCGTTGATCTTCACATAATCATAGGTCAGATCGCAGCCCCAAGCCGTAGCTGTGGCCTCCCCGTCCCGCAGCCGGATATCGACCGACACCTCGGGTTCGGTCAAGATGGTCTTGGCCTCGGCCTCGTCAAAAGGGATGCCTGTGCCGTTCCGGCAGACCTCGATCCGGCCAGCCTTGGAAACGAACGCGACATCGACGCCGGATACATCCACTTTCGCCCCCGAATACCCGATGGCACAGAGGACTCGGCCCCAGTTGGCATCGGCCCCGAAGATCGCCGCCTTAAGCAGAGAGGAGCCGGCCACCGCCCTGGCGGCGGTGCGGGCGTCGTTCCGGGTAGCCCCCCCTTTGACATGCACCTCCAGCAGACGGGTAGCGCCTTCGCCATCGGCGGCCAGGGCGCGGACCACGGCGGCGCAGAGCATCCGCAACGCACCGCAAAAGGCGTCGTAATCCTCTCCCTGGGCCGCGATCAGCGGATTCTCCGCCGCGCCGTTGGCAAGCAGGACGACCGTGTCGTTCGTCGAAGTGTCTCCATCTACCGTGAGCATATTGAAGGTATCCCCCACCGCGTCGAGCAGCGCCTCATGGAGAAGGGCGGGGGTGACAGCAGCGTCGGTGGTGAGGAAACAGAGCATGGTGGCCATGTTGGGTGCGATCATGCCGCTGCCCTTAGCAATGCCGCCGAGGGTACAGGTTTTACCACCTGCCCGGAAGGTCAGGGCAAATTCCTTTTTCTTGGTGTCGGTGGTCATAATCGCCTCGGCAGCTTCGCCGCTGCCGGTTTCAGACAGGGCTGCCGCCAGAGCGGGCATGGCCGCCGCGATAGGTTCCAGGGGCAGAGAAGGGCCGATAACGCCGGTGGAGGCCGGCAGCACGTCATCCGCGTCAACGCCGACAGCCTCAGCTGCCAGACGGCACATTCCCTCTGCGGTTTCGATTCCATCGGCAGCACAGGTGTTAGCGATGCCGCTGTTGCACACAATGGCGCGGGCGGTTCCGTTTTCCAGATGGCGTTTCGTCACCGTCAGAGGGGCGCCCTTAACCAGGTTTTGGGTATACACCGCGGCCGCGGCCGCAGGGCGGTCGGACAGGATCAGGGCGAGATCCCGTTTGCTCCGGTTCTTCCGGATGCCACAGTGGATCCCCGCGGCGGTAAAGCCCTTGGCGGCGGTAACGCCGCCCTCGATAAAGGTGGTCATGCTTGTCATCAGCTCCCGTATTCCATCGCGCCGGTCATTCCATATGAGATGCGGCGCGGATTCCTCTGTGGTTTGAGACTGGAGTTCCCTTATTATCTAAAAGGAGAGCGGTGCCATGTCGAGACCGGTTTCCTCCGGCAGGCCGAAGAGCAGGTTGGCGTTTTGGATCGCCTGCCCCGCCGCGCCCTTAACCATGTTATCGATCACCGAGGTGACGATCAGCAGCCCGGTATGTGGGTCGCTGTAGAGCTGAATGTCGCAGTAGTTAGAGCAGCGAACGCTGCGGATATTGACCCCTTCCCCCTCCGGGAGCAGACGGACGAAGCGTTCCCCCGCATAAGCATCCATATATGCGCGCCGTGCCGCTTCCAGTGTCACGCCCGGCTTTAATCGGGTATAGATGGTAGAGAGGATGCCCCGGTTCACCGGCAGGAGATGCGGTACAAAGGTAACCGTCACCGGCTGACCGGCGGTTTTGGAAAGGGTCTGTTCGATTTCGGGAGTATGGCGGTGGCACGCCACTTTATAGGCGGAGAAAGCCTCGTTGCAGTCGGGAAAATGGGTGGTCTGGGAAAGCCCCCGCCCGGCGCCGGTGGTACCGGATTTAGAATCGACCACGATCCCGGACGTCTCGACAAAACCGCTCCGCAGAACCGGAGCCAGACCGAGAGCCACGCTGGTCGGATAGCAGCCGGGATTGCCGATAATACGAGTTTTCCGGATTTCTTCCCGAAAGAGCTCGGGCAGCCCGTAGACCGCCTTTTCATGCAGATCGGGATGCACCACTTCGCAGCCGTACCAAGCTTTGTACGTATCCGGATCGTCCAGGCGGAAATCGGCACCCAGGTCAATGAAGGCCTTACCAGCCGCGTCGCAGACGGCGGCGGTCTCCTGGGACAAGCCGTGGGGCAGGGCGGCGAAAACGAGATCGCTCTTCTCCACCACCGTCTCCGCCGGTTCGCAAATCCGGTCGCACAAGCCCCGCAGAGCGGGATAGACGGACGAGAGAGGTTTCCCTTCAAAAGAGACCGAACCTACCGCCGCGATTTCGATGTCGGGATGGGCGAGAAGGAGGCGGACCAGTTCGGCGCCCGCATAGCCGGTGGCGCCGAGAATCCCGGCCTTGATCATGGGAAAACCATTCCTTTCCGATTATGAGTTCCAAACACGGCGGATATGCCGGCGGACGTCGGAAATCAGCCCACCAGTCCCCGCACCCGTTTCACCTGGGAGAGCACGTTTTCGGGGGCAGGGCCGCCATACACCCGGCGGGACGCCGCGCACCGCTCAAGGGAGATGAAATCGTAAACGTCCTCTTCAAAGAGGGGACAAATTTCCTTATACGAAGACAAGGGCAAGGTTTCGAGGGTCAGCCCCTCTTCGATGCAGCGGGCCACTAGGGTCCCCGTCGCCTTGTAGGCGTCCCGGAAGGGCAGCCCCTTGCCCACCAGATAATCGGCACAGTCGGTTGCATTGATGAAGCCGGCCGCCGCGGCCTTCCGCATGTTCTCCGGCAACACATTCATCGTGTCGATCATGGGAATGAAGGGGGTCAGGCAGGCGGTCACGGTATCGAGGGCATCGAAGACGGCCTCCTTGTCCTCCTGCATGTCCTTATTATAAGCAAGGGGCAGGCCTTTGAGCATGGTCAGCAGAGCCATCAGGTCTCCGAACACCCGCCCCGATTTGCCCCGCACCAATTCGGCGATGTCGGGGTTCTTTTTCTGGGGCATGATGGAGGAGCCGGTGGAAAACGCGTCGTCCAGTTCCACGAACTTAAATTCCCAGGAGCACCAAAGGATGATCTCCTCCGAGAACCGGGAGAGATGGACCATGATCAGAGACAGCGCCGCCGCCAGCTCGACACAGAAATCCCGGTCGGACACCCCGTCCAGAGAGTTGTGGGTGACGCCGGACATCCTCAGCGTGTCGGCCACTGCCTGCCGGTCAAGGGGATAGGTGGTGGCGGCCAGGGCACCGCTGCCCAGCGGCGAAACATCGAGGCGACGCAAAGCGTCATCGAGACGCCCGAGATCCCGCAGAAACATCTCGGCATAAGCCATCAGATGATGGCCGAAGGTGATGGGCTGCGCCCGCTGGAGATGGGTATAGCCCGGCATGATGGAGGCGGCATGGGCTTCCGCTTTGGAACAGAGCACCCGGATCAGCTCCCGCAACTGGTCCTCCAGACCAGGCACCGCGTGCTTGAGGGTCAGACGCAGGTCGAGGGCCACCTGATCGTTCCGGCTGCGGCCGGTATGCAGCCGCTTGCCCGCATCCCCGATCCGGGCGGTCAATTCCCCCTCCACAAAGGTGTGGATATCCTCAGCGTTCGGATCGATTTCGAGCCGGCCCGCCGCGAGATCCGCCGCAATTGAGGCGAGGCCGTCCCGGATTTTCTCTCCGTCCTCCGTCGAGAGAATTCCCTGCTTTTGAAGCATGGCGGCATGAGCCAGGCTTCCCGCAATATCCTCCTGCGCCATCCGGCAGTCAAAAGAAATGGAGGAATTGAAATCGTTGGTTTTCTGGTCGATATCCTTTTGGAACCGGCCGGCCCACAGCTTCATGGCGGGACCTCCTTTTTGATAAGCTAAAAACAGCCAATCCCTGCAAAGAACGGTTTTGCCGCGTCCCGCCCCGGATGTCGCGGGTCAGGACGCGGCGGCCGCCGGGTCTTGGATTACCCTTGTTTCCGCTTTTTCATCGCCTGCACCTTGATCGGCAGGCCGAAGAGGTTGATAAAGCCCTGACTGTCCGTCTGATCGTACACGTGGTCTTCGTCAAAGGTGGCGATCTCCTCGTCATACAGAGAATAAGGAGAGGTCAGAGAGGCGAGGATCATGTTGCCTTTGTAGAGCTTCAGTTTGACGTCCCCTGTGACATATTCCTGGGTGGAATCCACGAAAGCGGACAGCGCCTCGCGCAACGGGGTGAACCACTGGCCGTAATACACCAGCTCGGAAAATTTGCCCGCCACCATCTGCTGCTTGTAATGCTGAGTATCCCGGTCCAGGCAGAGGGTTTCGAGGGCTTCGTGCGCCTTGTAAAGGATGGTGCCGCCGGGGGTTTCGTATACCCCGCGGCTTTTCATCCCCACCAGCCGGTTTTCCACCATGTCCACGATGCCGATGCCATTTTCCCCGCCAAGCTTGTTGAGCGTCTCGACAATGGAAACTCCATCCATTTTCTTCCCGTCGATAGCGGTGGGGATCCCCTTCTCAAAGGAGATGGTGACATAGGCGGCTTTGTCCGGGGCACGCTCAGGCGAGACCCCCATCTCCAGAATAGCGTCGTAATCCGGCTCGTTGGCCGGATCCTCGAGGTCGAGGCCCTCGTGAGAGAGATGCCAGAGGTTCTTATCCTTGGAATAATTGGTCTCGCGCGTGATGTTCAGCGGAACGTTGTGCGCCTCGGCGTAGGCAATCTCCTCTTCCCGGGATTTCAAATTCCAGATCCGCCAGGGGGCGATAATTTTCATGTCGGGGGCAAAGGCCTTGATTGCCAGTTCGAACCGCACCTGGTCGTTGCCCTTGCCGGTACAGCCGTGGCAGATGGCGTCCGCGCCCTCAGCCAGCGCAATCTCGACGATCCGCTTCGCGATGATCGGCCGCGCGAAGGAGGTTCCGAGCAAATACTGATTTTCATATACCGCGCCGGCCTTAAGGGTGGGGAATATGTAATCCTCCACAAAGACCTTCCGCAGATCCTCGATATAGAGCTTGGAGGCGCCGGTCTTTTTGGCCTTTTCCTCCAGACCGGAGAGTTCCTTTCCCTGGCCCACGTCGGCGGCCACTGCAATGACCTCGCAGTTATCGTAGTTTTCCTTCAGCCACGGGATAATGATGGAGGTGTCAAGGCCGCCGGAATAGGCCAGCACCACTTTTTTAATCTGGTTGCTCATGTTCCGAACTCCCTTTCTTGATATCCGGACGATGGAACTCCCCGCCGGTATGGATCATGGCCTTCATTATACGCATCCCGTTCCGGTTTTGCAAGAGGAATTTCCGCATATTTATTCGAATCGGCAAAAATTTGTCATCCTGCCCAAAGAGAACATTTACAATTATAAATACTGGTGGAACCTCACAAGAGCCATACATGTATAAATGTATAAATATTCATTATCTATGAATTCATCCGCACCGAATTGAGGAGGGCTCGAAAAAATCCGCACGGAAGCTCTGCGATAAGCCGCGGCCGGAAACGGCGGCGGGCATAAAAGGGACCTCCCACGACCTAAAAGCAGTCGCGGGAGGTCCCCACCCGAGGCACAGCCCGGTGATATATGACGGAAATCACGAATCCCGCTCTGTCCCCGCGGGACAGAGGATCTCTTCCCCGCCGTATCGGCGGACGATATTCTCCATCTCGGAGAAGACTCCCTCCATCTCCTGGACCAATCGAATCTGGTTGCGGGCTCGCACCAGATTGTGATCGGGGCGGATGGTTTTGAAATATACGTCCCCATCCAGATAATCGGCCAGGAAACGGGACGCGAGCTCCAACGTAATGATTTTGGCGCCCAAAGGGAGAAGGCGGATCTCCTCGGGTGTGAGAAGCCCTCTCGTCTCCTCCAGGAAGCCCTTGGTGAACTGTTCGAACATCGCGAGGTCGAAATGAACCTTCGACAAATCCTCCTCGTCCTCCCTCGCGGTCGAGGCGCCGGAACGAACGGCGTCTCCGAAATCGTAGACCGACGTTCCCGGCATCACGGTATCGAGGTCGATGACGCACAAGGCCTTATCGGTGGCGGCGTCGAATAGAATGTTGTTGATCTTGGTGTCGTTGTGCGTCACCCGATAGGGAATCTTCCCCGCCGCCAGCCATTCCACCACCGTGCCAGCCTCGGCCTCCCGGCCGAGAATAAAGGCGATTTCCGCTTCGGCTTCCCCGCACCGGCCGGCCCGGTCTTCCTGCACGGCGCGGCGGAAATCCTCCATCCGCCGAATGGTGTTGTGAAAATGCGGGATGGTTTCCACCAGGATATCCACGGGGAAATCGGACAGCCAGCCCTGAAATTCCCCGAAAGCCCGGCCAGCCTCGTAGAAATGGACCGGCTTTTCGATGATATCGTAAGCTTTCGCGTTGTCCACGAAACGGTAAACCCGCCAGAAATCCCGGTCGTTCGTATACAGATAAGGGCGACCGTCATCCGCCGTCAGGAAAGAAAGAACCCGCCGCTCATAACTGCCGTATTCTTCCAGCAGCTTTTTCTTGATGTGTTCGGTAACGTTGAGGATATTGTGCATCACATCCTCCGGATTTTTGAACACATAGGTGTTGATCCGCTGAAACGTGTATTTGTCGCAGCCGCCGTCCGGAGCGGCAAAGGACACCTCATAGGTGCGGTTGATATTGCCGGCGCAGATCTCATGCCAGGCCGTCAGCCGTCCGGTTATGCCGAACCTTTCACCCAGTCGCTGAAAATCCATGTCATCCCTCTTTTGTTGTGTGTTCGTTTCCCGTCATCGGCGGTGGTGTGCCGCATTTTGGGGAATTAGGGAACAAGAAAACCGCCGCGCGCCGTTTTTCGCAGCCCGCGGAACTGCCGCCCCATACGTCGGAAAAAGAGCGGCGCGGATCGTAATCCGGTATTTTATTATATCCCTTTTACCCGCCGGCTATGATCGCCATTTCGCCGGTCGGACGCGCTTGAGCCATCCGGTCCCCAAGCATATGCCAACAGTATAGCCTGTTTCACAATTTTTTTCAACCCTTTGAAAATTCCGGCTATGTCCGGCACGACGCAGGGCCGAAAATCAGGAATCAGGCTCCTCCAAACCCGCCTGCAGCGCCTCCCGAAGGGCGTCCAGGGAAGTCAGCCCTTTTGTGACTTTGACCGCGAAATAGGGCTTGGGGCCGGCGTTGATCATCACCCGGCCTTTGAGAGCCGCCGACATCCGGGAGCCGGCCTGCAAATCCAGTGTGCGCTGGTAAAGCAGGAGGGTGTCGGCCTGCTGCTTGATTTCATAAATTCCCAGCCGAGCCGCCATATTCCGCAGCAGGGCCACGTCGATGAGACCCTGCACCGCCTCAGGCGGCTCCCCAAACCGGTCGATCAATTCATCGTAAACGTCCAGGGAATCCTCTTCGGTCCGAATATCCGCGATCCGGCGATAGACATCCAGCCGCTGGGCATTCGAGGCAATATAGGATTCGGGAATATGGGCGGTGACGGGCAGATCGATGAGACATTCTTCCTCCTGCTGTGGAGCGGGAAGCCCCTTTTCCTCGTTGACGGCATCGGCCAGGAGTTTCAGGTACATCTCATACCCTACCGCCTCCATGTGTCCGTGCTGCTGGGCACCCAGGAGATTGCCGGCCCCCCGGATCTCCATGTCCCGCATGGCGATCTTAAACCCGGCGCCGAATTCGGTAAACTCTCGGATGGCCTCCAGCCGTTTGGAGGCCACGTCGGACAGGACTTTCCCCCGTACAAAGGTCAAAAAGGCAAAGGCGCGACGGGAAGAACGTCCCACCCGCCCCCGTAGCTGGTGGAGCTGGGACAAACCGAATCGGTCGGCGTTTTCGATGATGAGGGTATTGACATTTGGGACGTCCACGCCGGTCTCAATGATGGTGGTGCAGACCAGCACATCGATTTCATGCTCCAATACCTGCCGCCAGATCTCCGACATCTCGTCCTCGCTCATCTTGCCGTGGGCAAAGGCAACCCGAGCCTCGGGAATCCGCATCTGAAGCCCGGCGGCGCACCGCTCGATGGACTCAACCCGATTGTGAAGATAATACACCTGCCCGCCCCGGCGCAGCTCCCGCCGGATCGCGTCCGCGATGATACCGTTGTCGTGTTCGAGGACATAGGTCTGGACCGGGCGGCGGTCCTGGGGCGCCTCCTCGATGACCGACATATCCCGGATACCGCTCATCGCCATATTCAGGGTGCGGGGAATGGGGGTGGCGGAGAGAGTCAACACGTCGATGTTGGGGGCGAGTTCCTTGATCCGTTCCTTCTGCGCCACTCCGAACCGCTGCTCTTCATCCACGATGAAGAGGCCGAGATCGTGAAATTTCACGTCTTTCGAAAGCATCCGGTGAGTGCCCACCAGAATATCGATCTCCCCCCGGGCGGTGCGGCGGAGAATCTCCGCCTGCTCCTTGGGAGTGCGGAACCGGGACAACATCTCCACCTGAACCGGAAATCCTTCGAAACGGCGGGCGATGGTGTTGTAATGCTGAAATGCCAGAATGGTGGTGGGTACAAGCATCACACACTGTTTGCTCTCGGAGACGCATTTGAAAGCGGCCCGCAGGGCCACTTCTGTCTTGCCGAAGCCTACGTCGCCGCAGAGAAGGCGATCCATAGGGACCGGGCGCTCCATGTCCCCTTTGATTTCGTCGATGCAGCGAAGCTGATCCTCGGTCTCCTCATATTCAAAATGCCGTTCAAAATCGTACTGCCACTCGGTGTCTGGGCCGAAGGCATAACCGGGAGTAGCCATACGCTTGGAATAGAGCCGGATCAGTTCCCTGGCGATATCCCGTACCGCCGCCCGCACTCGGGATTTGGCCTTCTGCCATTCCTGTCCGCCCAGGCGATGAAGCTTGACCTTCACCTCGTCTTTGGTGCCGATATACTTCGATACCAAGTCGAGCTGTGTGACCGGCACATATAGGGTATCGCCCCTGTCGTACTGGATCTGGATGTAATCCTTCACCACCCCCTGCACCTCGATCTGCCGAATCCCTTGATACAGACCGATACCGTGAGCGGCGTGGACGATATAATCCCCCGGCGTGAGTTCGGCGAGACTGTGGATCTCCGCCCCCTTGTTCCGGCCCGGCCTCCGGCTCTTCCGCCGATAGGTGGATATCCGGCCGTGGGTGATGACCGCAAAGCCCGCTTCGGGGAAATCCGCTCCGGCCGACAGTCCGCCCCGCATGACCAGAACCCGTCCCTTGACCGGCTTCTCGGGGGAGGGCGCGTACAAAGCGGGCAGCCCCTGCTTTTGCAGGTCCTCCGTGAGGGTCACGGCGTTCTTCTCTTCCGCCCCGGCCAGGACCACGCAGCCCATGTTCCGGTGCAACATATCCCGCAAGTCGTCGCAGAGCAATTCCAACCCTCCGGACCATACAGGCAGTTGTCTGGCATTAATATTATACAAAGAGTGTATTTTTATGTCGGGGCTGGTGCGGGCAAATGCCTCCAAAAACACGGTATCCTGTTTTTCAAATAGAGCGGAAAGGCCGGTCCAATCCAGCATATAATCCGACAGGCCGCGGCAGAGCTGCCCCTCCTCCAGCAGCGTCTTGATATCCTCCTGAAGCTGCCACTGAGCGGTGCGCAGCCGTTCCCGGACTTTGACCCCTTCCGACACCAATAGAAGCGCGCCGTCCGCGTAATCCAGAGCGGTGGCGGGGGCAGGATAAATCAGGGGAATGTATTTATCGAGCGAAGCCGGTTCCCCGCCGCCCCGCAGCCGATCGGCATCGGCCAGCAGGTTTTCCCGCTGAAGGGGCGCCGTCTTACCCCGCAGAGTTGCCGCCAGGGCCTCGATCTTTCCAGCCAGTTCTGCCGTGTCGTCGCAGAGAATTTCAGCCGCGGGCGGGATGTCGGCGCTCTCGATGGGATCGGTCCGGCGCTGCGAGAGCAAATCAAAATAGGTAAGGGTGTCCACCGTATCCCCCCACAGTTCAATGCGGATAGGGGACGAACACTGGGCGGCATATACATCCACGATACCTCCCCGCACGGCAAACTGGCCAGGGCCCTCGATCTGATCGCACCGTTCATATCCGGCGGCAGACAGAGCCGCCGCCAGGTCGGGAACCGGCAGGGGCCGTCCGGTTTTCAGCCGCAGGGTTCGGTCAAGAAGCACGCCGGGGGGCAGCGTATACGCCGCTGCGGCGTCCACACAGGCGATAACGAGCTCTCCCTCTCCCGCCGCCATGCGGGCGAGGATCCCCAGACGCATCTGCTCATAATCCCGGGAGGTGGATTCCACCCGCCGCAAAGAGAGTTCCCGTGCAGGCAGGAAGAGGGCTTCATCGCCCAAAGCCTTCAAATCCTCACAAAGCCGGCTTCCCTCCGCCTCGTCCGAAACCAGCACAAAGGCGCGCCGGTTCAAATCCGTGCGTAAGGCGTGGATCAGCATGGCCTTATGGATATGTCCTAGCCCGGTCAGCATGCCCGGCAGACGCCCTGAGCGTATATCGTTGAGAAGGGAAGAATAGGCCGGCAAGCCCGCCAGCCCTTTTTCAATCACACCCATACAAATCTCCTCATGTTGAAGTGACACAGGGCCGTTCCATCAACGGTCTTGGCCCCGAAACACCTCGTCTTCTTTTGCCGCGTCGAACCGCGACAACGCCGGATGACCGGTCAGCCGTTTGAGAATCCGCCATCCATCTAAGCTGTCCACCGCGTTTTGGGCCTCCGGCAAAAATCCGAAATCCAAATAAATTTTGCAGGCCAGCCAGGTCGTGGTCTGGGTCGAGATCTTGACATGCGTGTATCCCAATTCTTTCAGGACGGCCAGGGCACGGGAAATCAGGGGCTTCGAAAGCCCTTTACCTTGATACCCACGTTGGACAGCCACCCAATGCAGCCAGCCCACCTCCAGGCCATCCCCACCGGTTACGTCGTAGTAAGCGGTCGCGGTGGCCACTTTTTCATTCCGGTCGTTGACGACAAAGAGCATGCGCCCGGCCAATTCCGGTTCATGGCCGCCGTAATACCGGTCCCAGGCCTTGAGACCTTCCTCCCGGCTGGAAAATTCTTTCGCGCTTTTCTCGATTTTGATCCACGCGTCCCGGTCGCCGTCCTGATAAAACGCAAAGCAAAAGCCTTCCGGCAGTTCTATATGCGGGAAGGCGTCGAGTTCCCTCTCCAAAAGCAGTGGGAAATACCGAATCCGGCTGTCATGATTATCCAGCTTGGGCCATTCGTCCATCCCCTCGCCTCCTCTCCATCACCTCATCCGGCATGCAGGGACCCTGTATCGGGTTTCGCGCCTTCCGGCGAGCTGGATCACAGGGGCCACTGCAGAATCCCCACGGTTTCCAGAATCATGAAAGCCAGACGGACAAGAGCCAATAGGATCAGGACAATACCGCCCGCCATCGCCAGACGCTCGGAGATGGTCCGGCCCTGCTCTCCGTCATATCGGGAGTTAGCAAATCGAATGAGGACGATCCCCATGCACACTCCCGCAATGCAGGTGAAAATAGTGTGAGGCCAGAGAATTGCCAGAATTAGAAAAAGCGCCGCCACAACCGGAGAGAGCATATCGAAGACCAGGTGCCGGATCTTCGCTTTGCGGGCGTGGATCTCTCTAGGAGTTTTGGGATTGCGGGGGGTGACGTCGGACATATTGGGACACTCCTTTCCATGGTCACTTGGAATAGCGGTTCATCGCCTCGTCAATCCGATCCTGGACAATGAGGCAGGCGGCTTCGGCGGCGTGGCGGGCCGCATCCAGGAGCCGGGAGGCCTCGTCTTTTGTAAAGCGAGACAGCACCCAAGCGGCCAGATCATAATCGGGATGGGGCTTCTGTCCAACCCCGATTTTAATGCGGGGAAATTGGTCGCTACCGGTCAGGGTTATGATGCTACGCATCCCTTTTTGCCCGCCGTCGCTGCCCTTCCGCCGAACCCGTATGACGCCGACCGGCAGGGAAATGTCGTCGAACAAGATCAGGCAGCGCTCGGGCGGGAGCTTGTAAAACTGCATGGCGTCCCGCACGGCTTCGCCACTCAGGTTCATAAAGGTTTGGGGCATCATCAGCAGGACCTTGCGGTCCCCGACACGGCCCTCGCCGCAGAAAGATTGGAACCGGACCCGGTCCACCCGGACATCCAGCTTTTCAGCCAAAGCCTCCAGTGCCGCAAACCCCGCGTTATGCCGGGTCCCTTCATACGTCTTGCCGGGGTTTCCGAGCCCGGCGATGAGAAATTCCACTGGTCCTGGGTTGACCGCCGGTTTGTTTTTTCGGAAGAGCATGCTGTTCGCCCTTTCTTTTGGGAATGAAATGGAAAAGCGGGCCTGCCCGATACGGGAGGCCCTGTGTGGTCACGGGAGCCGTGCGCGCTATTTGAACATAATGGAAACCGGGCGATCACCGTAAATGCGCTCGATGGCCTCGGAAAACACCGGCGCGACCGGGAGAATTTGGATTTTATCCAGCCGGCACTCCTCGGGCTGCCGTATGGTATCGAGAAGGACAACCCTCTCGATCGGGCTTTTTTCCAAGCGTTCGAGCGCCGGCCCCGACAGAACGCCGTGAGTAGCGGCGGCAATAACCCGGGCGGCGCCCTTCTCCAGTACGGCGGCCGCTGCGTTGCACAGGGTGCCGGCAGTATCGATCATATCGTCGACCAGAATGACCGATTTATCCCGGACATCCCCGATCAGATTCATAACCTCGCACTCGTTGGCACGGGCCCGGCGCTTATCGACGATTGCGAGAGGGCAGTCTAGCCGGGTGGCAAAGTTACGCGCCCGGGTGACCGAGCCGAGATCGGGGGAAACAACGGTATACTCATCGTTCCGGCCGCCGATCACGGCGCGGAAATAGTCGGCGAGGATGGGGGCCCCCACCAGATTGTCTACCGGAATATTGAAAAAGCCTTGGATCTGAGGGGCGTGCAGATCCATCGTCAGAACCCGATCGGTTCCAGCGGCGGAGATCAGATCTGCCACCAGCTTGGCGGAGATGGGATCCCGGGCCTTGGCTTTGCGGTCCTGCCGCGCATACCCCATATACGGGATGACCGCTGTAATGGAGGCGGCCGACGCGCGCTTGAAAGCATCGATCATGATGAGAAGTTCCATCAGATGGTTGTTCACCGGCGCGCTGGTGGACTGAACCACGAACACGTCGGAGCCTCGGACCGACTCGTGGATGGAAACCGCGATCTCCCCGTCACTGAAGGTCGTCACCTCAGCTTTTCCAAGCGGAAGCCCCAGATTCCCCGCGATACGACGGGCCAGATCCGGATGGGAATTGGCGGCGAAAACCTTGATATCTTTTCCGTGGAAATTCATACGTCCATCCATCCTTTCAGCCTCCGGCCTGAACAGACCACATTTCGAGCGGATGCGGTCCGCTCCCCAATTGATCTATATAGGTCCACCTCTGTAGCCATTCCCCACCTCTTTATTATGGCAAAGATCCCAGGGGTTTGCAAGGGGGTCTGCATGAATTTTACCAGAGTGTGCCTCTCTCCCCAGCATTTTCAATATGGAAAGGGACAATCCTAGAAAAAATTTGCAAACTTCTGGAAAAATGGGGAAAACTTTGTTATAATACAACATGGCGCTGCCGAACGGGCCAAAGTCCTTCGGACAGATGCCTTTTGTGGGACGGCAGTAAATTGAAGTAGGAGGTTGCTTTAAAGATGAGTCAGAAATACGTCTACCTGTTCCAAGAGGGAAACGGTTCCATGCGGGAACTGCTCGGCGGCAAGGGCGCGAACCTCGCAGAGATGACCAGCCTGGGGATGCCGGTGCCTTATGGTTTCACCGTTTCCACCGAGGCCTGCACCCGGTATTATGACGACGGTCGGAAAATCGGCGCCGATATCGAGGAGCAGATCTACGCGGGCCTCGCCGAACTCGAGAAACAGGCCGGCAAAACTTTCGGGGATTTCGACAATCCCCTGCTGGTATCGGTCCGCTCCGGCGCTCGGGCGTCCATGCCCGGTATGATGGATACCATTCTGAACCTGGGGCTCAACGACACCGTGGTGGAAGGGCTGGCCAAAAAGACCGGCAATCCCCGGTTCGCTTATGACTCCTACCGCCGCTTTATCCAGATGTTCTCCGATGTGGTCATGGAACTGTCGAAAAAGGATTTTGAGAAAATCATCGACGAGATGAAAGAGGAAAAAGGGATCCAACTCGACACCGAGTTCGACGCCGACGACATGAAGAGAATGGCCTCCCGCTTCAAAGACTATTATAAGGAACAAAAAGGCGAGGATTTCCCCCCCGATCCCAAGGTCCAGCTCATGGAGGCTGTCAAAGCCGTGTTCCGGTCCTGGGACAACCCTCGCGCCAACTATTACCGCCGGATGAACGACATCCCCTATTCCTGGGGCACCGCCGTCAACGTGCAGATGATGGTGTTCGGCAACACCGGCCCGAATTCCGGCACCGGCGTAGCTTTCACCCGCAACGCCGCCACCGGCGAGAAAAAACTGTTCGGGGAATATCTGATCAACGCTCAAGGGGAGGATGTCGTCGCGGGAATCCGCACTCCGTCCCCCATCGCCACCCTGGAAAAGGATATGCCTGAGGTGTACAAGCAGTTTGTCGAAGTGGCCGACCGCCTCGAGAAGCATTACAGAGATATGCAGGACATGGAATTCACCATCGAAGACGGCAAGCTCTTCATGCTCCAGACCCGAAACGGCAAGCGTACCGCCGCCGCCGCCCTGAAGATCGCCGTCGATCTGGTGGACGAAGGCATGATCGACGAAGAAGAGGCCGTCCTCCGGGTCGAGCCCAAGCAGCTCGATTCCCTGCTCCATCCGCAGTTTGACGCGGCGGCGCTCAAAAAGGCTTCCCCCATCGGCAAGGGCCTGCCTGCGTCCCCCGGCGCCGCCTGCGGCCGGGTGGTCTTCACCGCCGACGATGCCAAGGAATGGGCGGAACGGGGCGAAAAGGTCATCCTCGTGCGGCTTGAAACCTCGCCCGAAGACATCGAAGGCATGGACGTGTCCCAGGGCATCCTGACCGTCCGAGGCGGTATGACCTCTCACGCGGCGGTCGTGGCCCGCGGCATGGGCACCTGTTGCGTCTCGGGTTGCGGGGAGATCCAGATCGACGAGGATGCGCGGCGTTTCACCCTCGGCGGACAGACTGTCAAGGAAGGGGACTACATCTCCCTGGATGGCTCTACCGGCAACATCTACGGCGAAGCTATCGCCACGGTGGAGGCCTCCATTTCCGGCGATTTCGGCCGGTATATGGGCTGGGCCGATAAAGCCCGCCGCCTGAAGGTCCGCACCAACGCCGACAACCCCCGCGATGCGGCGCAGGCCGTCAAGTTCGGTGCTGAGGGCATCGGCCTGTGCCGGACCGAGCACATGTTCTTCGACGCCGACCGCATCCGTTCCATGCGGGAAATGATCGTGGCCAAGGATGCAGAAGCCCGCAAAAGGGCCCTCGCCAAGCTTCTGCCTTACCAGCAAGGGGATTTCGAGGCCATGTACGAGGTACTCGAGGGACGTCCCATGACGGTGCGGTATCTCGATCCTCCGTTGCATGAGTTTCTCCCCACCAAGGAAGAGGATATTGCGGAGATCGCGGCCGAACTCTCTATCACGGTCGAGGAGCTCAAGGGGGTCATCGCCTCCCTGCACGAGTTCAACCCCATGATGGGCCATCGCGGCTGCCGTCTCGCGGTTACCTATCCCGAAATCGCCGAGATGCAGACCACGGCCGTCATCAATGCGGCGATCCATGTCAATCAAAAGCATCCGGACTGGCACATCGTGCCCGAGATCATGATCCCGCTTGTCGGCGAGGTTAAGGAACTCAAATTCGTCAAGGATATCGTCACCTCCACCGCCGACCGTCTGATCGCCGAAGCCGACGTGAAGATGGAATACCACGTGGGTACCATGATCGAGATCCCCCGCGCGGCTGTCACAGCCGATCAGATTGCAACCGAAGCCGAGTTCTTCTCCTTCGGCACCAACGATTTGACCCAAATGACCTTTGGCTTCAGCCGCGACGACGCGGGCAAATTCCTGGACGCCTACTACGACGCCAAAATTTACGAGTCAGATCCCTTTGCCAAGCTTGATCAGGCCGGCGTCGGCGCTCTGGTGAAGATGGCCGCCGAAAAAGGCCGCGCCACCCGCCCAGACATCAAGCTGGGCATCTGCGGCGAACACGGCGGCGATCCTTCCTCGGTCGAGTTCTGCCACAATATCGGCTTGAACTATGTCTCCTGTTCTCCCTTCCGGGTGCCGATTGCCCGGCTGGCCGCCGCACAGGCTGCTATTAAACAAAAGTAGGCTATCGTCCCGTTAGAGGAAAACTGAATAGACCTATTATATGTACGGTGAGAATGCTCGTCATTCTCACCGTATTCTTTTATCTCGACGGTTGCCTTGCCTTTACGTCCCTCAATGCAGCCGATGATAGCTTGTTTTGGCCCCGGTGCAAAGTTCAAATCCCAACGATAATGTCCGTTATCAATCGGCGTAATGCGGGAAACAAATTTATCAATCACGCTTTCGCTGATTTTAGGTTTTGAAAAGTCAAGGACTTCATTCAGTGCTGCTTCGATAGCGTCCATATCAAGCGCCTGTGCTGCTTCATCAGAAACGGCATTTAATTCGGCAAGTTCTTCGTTCAAAGCAGCAATTTCGATTTCTGCTTTGTGGCGTAAACTTTGAAATTGCTCCTTGGAAATTTCACCGTCAGCGCGCATAGCAACCAAGTTATCCATTCTCGCCGTTGCACGGGATAGTTTCCCTTGAATAGCAGAAATGGTGGCTCTGTTTTTATTGGCGTCGGATTGATAGCACTCTTGAAGTAGCTTATACGCTTCCGTGACAGCACTTTTTCTATCCGTCCAAATGGTTTCAAAAAT
>CDZU01024563.1_pt1 | contig 17338 bp, 22 predicted proteins | sample 557441 | NCBI WGS metagenome assembly CDZU01 (sample SAMEA3182114, study PRJEB8094) | gut metagenome | biome: human; feature: gut; material: Stool; isolation source: human stools | place: Canada | collected 2013-06-10
GGCCAGGACTGTTTCCAGTTGCGCTAAAAGAAGAAGCAGGCTCACACCTTAAAAGTGCAAGCCTGCTTCGATTTTAATCGTCAATTACTGGGTCGTAATAGGATTAAATATGATGCTCTTCCAAGGCCGCCAGATACCATCGTACATATACCTAATAGCAACCTCTGGGTGTGCGTAACTAAAGTACGCAATATAGACCTGAACCATGCTACCTGTTTCGGGGTTAGTATTTTGGTTGGTGGGAATAACATAGAGCCTACCTGCGGAGTGCGAAGTGGTGAACGGAATATTTGCAATGGTTGCACCAACATCAGAATTCTGAATGTAGAACTGTTTGCCAACCTGTACGTAATCGTCAAGGTCAGAATTAGGAGGAATGATATCGCCCAAACCTGCGTTAGGGATTGTGGTACCAACGGCATTGGAATATGCAAACACACCGTTTGTGCCCATGTTGCAGATAACAGGCTTACCATTAACTGTGGACAGAGCAGTACCAACAAGTCCAGCATGATATGCAACAGGTGTGGTGGCAATCGTGAGCCGTCTGAACCGGGCAACACCGTAAGCGGCGGCAACGCTGATTTTCGCGGTGATACTGTCCACAAACGTGGCGTCTTCGGACAGGTTCAGAGCATGGTGCGGAATCAGCATAATGTCAGCGCCAACAATGTTTTTAGCATTATTTCGTTCAGCAGGTTTTTCAATGTCGCCGGTAAGGACACACCTTGAACCACCACAATCAATACTGGCTACCATAGAAAAGTTATTATAGTTTGTATGCGTGGTTGTGTTCATATCCTCGTCAAGCATATAACTATAATAGTCTTCATAGTAGGTAGCAGATAGATTGTAGAACCGAATTTGTGCATCGCCAAGGTTAACCAAATAACCTTCGGAGGTGGGGGTAACATATTCGCCACCTGCATTGATAATGGCGTTCTTGATAGAGGTTTCAAGTGCGGAATAATTTGTGCCGATATATCTGTTCCAGTTGATGTTACCATGAGGAAGATACCACTTGACAATTTCGATACCACTACCAAGCAGAGCGTTTACCCTACCAAGAGAAGCGTGGTCACTATGATAATGGGAGATAATAGCGGCATCGATTTTATGGATATTGTTTGCAATCAAATAATTGACAAGGGTATTAGCGTTGGTGTCGTTACCGAGGTCATAGGTGATACAGATATTCTCATTATGAAGAACCACGCAAAGGCTATAACCACGGTCGGGGTCTTCGGTAGACAGGTCGGGAGCTGAAAGGAAAGCAACGGTCATGTCCTTACCGATATCTCCAAGCTGTTCAACGATATCACCTACATCACCCTCAAGGGTTTCTACACGGTCTTCGAGGTTATCAATATCACTGGTATTCTTATCAACCTTGTCGTTCAAGTCACCAAAGATAGTAACATTGATAAGGTTGGAAAGCGTACCGTCCTGCGCCATTTCGTCCAGTTTGTTATTAACAAGCTCTTGAAAGTTTTGGCTGTCAAGATAATGGTTGACATATTCAACCAACTCGTTAAATGCATCGGTAACACTATTCGTACTGTCAATCACCTCATTAAGCTTAGCAACAACTTTGCACAGCAGTTCATAGTAAGAAAGACTATCGTCATAAACGGTAGGAAGAACTTTTTGACACCAAAACCGGAAATAAGGGATTTTGTTAAACATAGTAATCTCCTTTCACCACAGATTAAAAAATAGAGGTTTCAGTTCATTGATAATCATTTCATCAATGTTCAGAAACGTCTCACGGAACTCTTTCAGCATTTTGGAATAACTAGTTCCGGGGTGCTTACCCCAAACGTGTTCAAGGTAATCATCAGTAGACTTAAACTTATTTTCATTTGTACCTTCGCTATCAGTCATATCCTTACTTGCATTAGTAAGATATTCCTCGCTCTCCACATTCCTCAAACTGCCTTGTGGCGTATCAGAATAGAGGTTTCTGCTCACATTATTAGTTTTTGTTTTCTGGTTTCCTGTACCTGCGCCCTCCCTATTAGACTTTCTCCAATAGTCGGCATCATACAGCGGATTGAACTCCAACAGGGCAGATTTGTAAAGCTGGTTATAATACGGCATAATGGTATTCAGCTTTGCATAAATCCTCAACTTCCACAATCCCACAGTTTCATCACAGATTTCTCTTGTATAGTAATGCAGGAGAATCTTCTTACACAGCACAGGTCTGTATGCTTCATCAAAGATAGGAAATGAAAAATTGAAAACCTTTCCGACTGCTTTATCCAGAATGTCACTCACATCATTGAAACCTTTGCTTTCATCTAAACCTGCGGCACGCTCACAGATATACCGTACTTCGGTGGTGTATTTACTCATCTACCACACCTCCCTCACCGTCAGAGTTCGGGTCTCCTGTAATGGTATCGTTATCGGCATCAATCTCTTGATAGTCCTCACGATAGTCACACCAGATATTCAGCCCAAACATCTTATTGATTTCCTTACAGGCCATTCTTCTAGCTTCAAGTCTACTATAACGACTAGCAATAGTACCGCCTTGATTTCGCATAACCTCATCGGTGATAAGTCTTTCTTTCTTACTGATATTAACGTTACTGATACCAAGGTAAGTAAGTGCTTCATTCCAAATCTGCGTTTTAAGCTGATACAGCTTGTCAGCCACATAGGGTGCATCGGTTTTCAACACGGTCATAGAGTTAGGGTTCAGCCCTCTATCGCCCTTAATCACCGGTGCATTGCCTTGATACTCCTTATACAGGTTTTCCAGCGTAAGCCTTTGAGATTCATCACACAGCAACAGGATAGGCGTTTTCTGTGCATTTGCGTTTACATCAATAGCCCTATCCAGATTATAGAGCCGCTTAGAAAACATACGCACATCAAGCATACTATTTGTATGCAGGAGATTATTCCAAATGATAACGCTATCCTTATCGGTCAACGGCTTATTATAGCCGTTCACAGAGAAAGCCCTTCTTGTGGTGGGAATCCTATACACGCTAAGAGGGCCACCGATAATATTTTGCAATGCCAGATATCCGATAGTATCATCCTTAAAGAACACAGCTTGACCATCACTAAAGAGTGTGAGTTCAAGGTATCTAGGGTCAATCGTTTCGGGCAGATTCTTCCACTCGAACATTGAGATAGACAGTTCAGTAAGGCGGTGATAATACTGACGGAACGTGGCGTTATTAAGGATAGCACTTTCCCAAAACTCACGATTTCTTCTTCCCATACTCAAACCTCCTTACGCCGGTGAGTTATCCAGATTGTAGTTACCCACCTCATCAGGGTTCTTCCAGTAGGTAATACCTGCATCATGGATTTTACAAATCTTATTCATGTCATCACCGGGAATACTACCGACAATAACACAGTTCTTAGTTTTCACATAGTTCCAATGTGGTCTGCTGTTCCAGTTCGGTTTCTTTAGCCTGTTGGTCTGATAACCAAATTTGCTAAAGAAGTCATCAATGATTCTAGCAAACTCCGGTCTGACATAAGCATGATAGAAGTTCACGCCATAAAGGCCGGTAGAGAACATTACATCACTACTATTAACGTTACTAGAGGAAAGTCTTGTAGTCGCAAGGCTACTAAGCATAGAACCCACAGCAGAAAAAGGTGAAGCATCTGCAAACTTTTCTGCCGCCTTTTCAGACGTTGTAAATGCTCTACCCGCCGACAATGCAAAACCGATTGTTGATTGCATCAGCTTCGCACCAAAGTCACTAGTGACATAGGGACACTTAGGAAAGTCGCTTCTATCAATAGAGAACTGGATATTCCTAAACTTGTTTGCTTGAAATTCGTTACCAACGTCGTTATCAGCATAGCCACAAGGGGAGAACAGAACTTTCGGGTTGATACTAAGGTTAGCATCTGCCGCAAATCTGCATTTATTTCCGTAGAAATATTCGTACTTATAATCCTCTGTATGCCCCTGCTGATTGTCCAACCTAAGGAAGCAATAAGGGTGAGTAAACAGTTTCTTATTCTTAGGAACATAGCCGCCCAAAGATGTATAAGGTTTATCCCATTGATATTCCTCCGAATATGTTTCACCTACACCGGGCTTTGTGTTTTCTGTGATGATATCCCTAGGACACATGAAGATGTCCACAATAGCATCCTCTCGGCTTAGCAACGAAAGAGCACTAAGATAGGTGTAACAGTCTACAACACCCTGTGCGTTAGCATTGAATGTTTTGAAATTCAACTGTGAATACAGCGGCCCCATACCAAGTAAGTCACCGCCATAAGGAACATTCAGAACCACACTACCAGCGTTATCCTCAAGACCAATGGCTACCACAATAACCCAGTCAGAGAACACAATACCAGACAGCGTATTGCCCAAAGAGGTTTCAAACACATAATCACCAACATCAATCGGTTCTGCTACAATGTTATCACCGGGGTTATCGGTTCTACTATGTTCCCTCTCCACAAAACAATCACCAAAAGACCAATCAAAATACCATGTATTCAGCGGGTCAATCTCAAAGGTGATTTCACTAGTGATATTGTTCACATACTCCACGCCAGTAATGAAAGCATAGAACCACTTCGTACCAAAAGCCGTATTTTGATACATAAGATAGTTACAATCATATAGACTTTCGGCGGGCTTTTCTACACGCATTTTACCACGCTGTAGTCGCTGATATGTTTGCTTAGAGAATGTGAACTTAGTTTTGCTCTTAAAATAATCTGTCTGTTGCGTTCTTTCCGTCCACCCAATAGCATGCTCATAGGTGTTATCCAGCGGAACATTCCTCAACACGCGGATTTCAGTATCGGGTGCAATATACATTATATCACTCCTTTCAATATAAGAGGGGATTTCTCCCCTCTTATATTACGCCTTATTTGCGGTAATAGTAGTGCCAACCTCGCTAGACAGGTCAACACCGGTGGCGTTATAAATGGTGTCACCAATCTTAATCTCAAGGTCAACGGTAGTGTCGGTGTAGGTGTTAGGTACGATGATAGCACCATACCGATGAACCGCAATGCCAGCTTCTGTGAGTGCTTCGGTCTGCTTAAAGTCGATAGACATGTTGTCCAGAACAGGAGTAGAGTCCATAACAAAGGTCATCACCTTAGCGTTGTCACTATTAACAACAGATTCCACCTTAAAGGTAACAGCGTTGGGCTTCGCCGTAATAGACTCATCAGCGACAAACACAACAGCGTTAGAGAAGGGAGAATAACTAACGGTTTTCCACACGTTATAGAAATAGTTCCAGTACATACCACTAGAGACATACTTCTCGGTGAACTTATTGTTGTTGTCATACATCTGGAACCACTCACGGTCAACCAGAACAGCCTTAACGTTCTGCATGAGTGTCAGTTCAGCCGGTGTGACTTCCTCAATCATATCAGAGTTAGCACGAATCTCATCGAACCGCTCATTGTCGAAAGTAGTGAAGTCATCAATCAGCATCAGCTTACCCATGAAATCAGCCTTATCCATGTTGAAAGCGGCGGACAGCACGTTTACATCGTACTGTGCATTGTACTCGCTATCCATGAAAATATACTGGTCACTCTTAGGCGTGGTAGTATGCACACCCTCAGCGTTGAACTGGGTTTTCATAAAGGTCAGCAGGTTAGAAGTTCCACGGAACTTCACAGCTGCGTTATTCATGTCACCATCCAGAATGGAAACCGGGTACATCTTACCACGGGTGATGCCCTTGATAATCAGATACTTGAACAGCAGGTACTCATCATACTCGGCGGCGGTGTAAATGGAATCGACAATCTTTGCAATCAAATCCTGCACACCGTTGATAGAAGTGAAAGCCTGCCGCAAGTCCTCATCCTGGATAGTAACCGGGTACTGCACACGCCAGTTCATAGTGTGGAAAGCAGAACGCACATCGGGGAGAGTACGTTTCAGCTCACGGTCAGCCGCCTTTTCGGGGGAGAACTCACGAGCCTTAGCAATGTTTACGAACACTTCCTCAACAGTCTCACCAAACTTAAGATAACCCTTCTTGAGTTCCGCATAGGCGTTGTTAAAGACAGCCGCCTTAACACGCACAAGGGCGATACGGTTAATCAGAGAAGTAAGGAAATAGTTAGCACAGTTCGGATAACCATAAATCACTTCACCGACGCGAGGGATATCCTTCGTATCACGAATCTCCGGAACCAGAGACTGATACTCATACGGTGCATTTGCACGAATAGTATTGAGGATATCAACCGTGCTCGCATTAAGCTGTGTCATAGCAATTCTCTTAGGCATTATTCAGTTACCTCCTTAAAAAGTTTTTCATAGGTATATTTGGTTCGAGGGTCTTCGTCCTCATCCTCAAACTCTTCCTCCTCTTTAGCGGGCTGTCCACTAAAGAATCTATCACGATATTTTTGTCTCCATTCTTTGTCGTTTTCTTCATACTTCTGTTTCCAGTTTTCGTTTTCACTATTATCATGAGCGTTTAGCGTATCTTGCACATCGGCAATAAACTCAAGGGCTTCATCGGTGGTATCTTCACCCATGCGTTCACGCAAACTAGCCATGATTTCCTCGGTAGTTCTGACTGCCATTTTATATTCCTCCTTATACAAAATATAACCAGATTGGCATACGGTGTTTTCTTCGTTTCACCGGAACAGGTGTCGGGCCGGGTGGGTTATCAATGAAGTACTGATACCAATATTCAGCGTTTGACACTCTTGTATTGTAACTACTAGCGGCGTATGTATCACCGGGTCTTTCATAGCACAATTCAAAAGCACCCACCAATTCAGCCAGAGACAGTTCCCTACCATTGTATGTTCCACTTGCAAAGTCGGAATAGCTTGCATAATAGAACGTATCAATGTTGATACCTATTGCAATGAAGTCATCATAATAGTAGTCGTGTAAACCATGTGACCATGAATCAGCAACGGTATCTTTGAAATAACGGGTCTGCCCTGCACCATCCTCCGGTACACCGGGGCTATTAGAGAAGTTAGGACCATAACCTATAGTGCTATATCTATTGGCATTTGTAGAGTTAATATACTTGTTTGCCGGTGTGAACTGAAATAATCCGTAACCGTGTGACTGTGCTTGTGAACTTGTCCATCCGTTGAACTCTGCTACAGTTGGCACATAATCGCTTTCCCACCGCCACGGATTTAAGCCGCTTTCACCTGCACCATTGCCTAACATAGCCGCAACGGATTTCAAAGACCAACCTTCGTTCAAAAGAATACTTGCCATGATGGTGGCGTTTTCTTTTGCTTCTTGACTGGTTCTCGAATAACCTCCTGTTGCTTTTGCGTGCCAACTGTATGAGGAAGTCATGATTATTCACCTACTGCAATAAAAGCGTCCGGGAAATACTTCTGTACCTCTGCAAGCATTTTCTGTGCATTTTCTTTCTTAGAGAAAGCACCAACCTGTACACGGTAGAGCTTAGTAGGCTTAACCTCCGGTGCGACATATGGAACGGAGAAGTAGTCGCAAATGCCATGACAAATTGCTTCTGCAATGTCAGCCGTATGCTCCACAATCCACTTGGCAACAGCGGCGACATCGTGGAAATCAACCTCAATGTACGCCACAGGAGCATACGGATAGCGAATCTCATACAGTTCGTCAGCCACCTTAATGTTCTCGCTATCGCCCGGAGTAAGCGGGGCGAGATAGCGGAAAATGGACAAGCAAGTATCGTAACCACTGCCGGGAATGCTCCAACAGAACATCCTCGTGCCAGTTACGCTACCATTGCAAGCATTGCTGTGAATGGGCACATAAAGGTCTGCACCCCAGCTATTCGCCTTGGAAACCTTAACTGCCATACTTTCATCATGCATCAGCATAGTCTGAAAGCCACACCTCTCAAGGGACATCTTCAGTAGGTTAGCAACCAGTCCCATCTGCTCACCTTCATTGGTATTGCCGTAGGCGTATTTGTTTGCAAACTGGTTGCTGGGGCTAAGAAAAATCTTAGGCATTGTCCACCTCCTCATTGCTATCGCAGTAAAGCTCATTACGTAGTTCGTTGGCTTCAACGACCTGCTTCACGTAACATGCTTCGTTGTCGTCAGCACGTTCTTCTTCATCCACATCAGACAGTCCCGCCACACTCGTCCAGGTGGCGACGCCTTCCTCAATGGTCAGCTGATAGGTGCCATTTGTCGTCGGCACGCTGGGCATATCCCCCAGCGCAATCTGTCTCCATCTGTCCGCAAAGGTCCCGTTCGAGCTTGCGCGGCGAATCCAGATCTTGCTGGGATTGGTGGAAGGATAGCTGGTGTTGTCGTAAGCTACCTGGAATTGGTAGCCCCTGTAGCCAGCGTTTGCGCCGATGCCGCCGAAGCAGATCAAAGTCATGCCAGACGATCCCGATGCAATGGGAGAGTGAACAAGACTCTGAATCGTGCTTATTGTGTGCGTGTAGTACACACCATTCGCCAACGTGTCCAAATCCGTGTTTGCGACGAGAGGTGAACCGACCAACTCCGCTTTATCATCCAGAGCCGCTTTTATGACCTTGTTCTGTACAGGATTCTCGGACGTACTGGACAGCGTGTCATCCACGATAACAGAGCCGCCACCGCCCCCACCTCCACCCTTTTTAGGTTGCTCCTTCCATTCACCTGTGGATTCATTATACATGAAATCCTTCCCGGTGTCGATTTCGTGGAACACATCGCCATTATTTGCAACAGGTTTTACATCCGTAGACTGACCACGGTATTCATCTGCACCGTTGTACTGCTTAAATTTACTTACCATTGTCATTCTCCTTTGCTTTAATTTTCCCCAAATAGGGTTCAAACAGTTTTGCAAGTCCGGGGTTTACATCTGCCAGATTTTCACAAACACTAATAAACTCCATAAGGCAGACATAAGCGGCAACAGCTTCAAGCACAGGAAGTTCAAACCCAAAGTTGATATAGTTTGCGCCATATTCAAACAAACCAGAGCCAGCTATAGCAATAACCTCTGACAGCTTATGGAACAAACCTTTGTGAAGGATAGAGCTATCCATGTTGCCGTGGTAAAGGGCCTTGAGAATACCAGTTAGCACATCGAGAAGGATGAAAATACCGACCACTACATAAATCATCATCACACCTCCTTTCTTATTATTCATTATAGCATTTTTATATTGACTTGTCAAGAAAAATGTGATATAATTAAATGGGGCTAGATAGGAGGTTCACATGAATGAGTTCTATAGTGGTACTAAACTACTATCAATGAAGGATATCAAAGGCCGTACCCCAGAAATCTTTTTGTGTACATCAAATCGTTCAGCGGGTAAGACAACATATTTTAACCGCCTATGCGTTAGACGTTGGCAGAAATATGATGAAAAGTTTATGTTGGTTTATCGGTTCAACCTTGAACTGGATGACTGTGCTGATAAATTCTTCAAAGATATCGGCCCTATGTTCTTTCCCGGTATGCACATGACAAGCAAGCGGAGGGCTAAAGGTATGTACAGTGAGTTATTTATTGATGACAAGCCTTGTGGCTATGCTGTGGCGTTGAATAATGCTGACGCTATTAAGAAGAATAGTCACTATTTTAGTGACGTGGTTCGTATGCTCTTTGATGAGTTTCAGAGTGAGACTAACCACTATTGCAACGATGAGATTGTTAAGTTTCAATCTGTGCATAAATCTGTGGCAAGAGGACAGAGAAAACAATCTCGCTATGTTCCTGTTTTTATGCTGTCTAACCCGGTTACTATTCTTAACCCCTATTTCATTGCACTAGGTATTACAAGTCGCTTGAACGAGAATACACGGTTCCTCCGTGGTAACGGCTGGGTTCTTGAACAGGGTTACAATGAAGCCGCCGCTAAAGCACAAGAGGAATCCCTGTTCAATCAAGCGTTTGCAAATGACACCTATCAAGATTATTCTAATCAAGCTGTGTATCTGAACGACAACAAGGCGTTCATTGAAAAGCCTAAGGGTAGGGGCAGATATCTTGCTACTCTTAGGTATAAAGGAAGGGACTATGCACTTAGGGAATATGCAGAGGAAGGCATCATCTATTGTGATGATAGACCAGACTCAACCTTTAAGGCTAAAATCTCTGTCACAACAGATGACCATAGAATCAATTATGTTATGCTGAAAAGCAATCAATTCTTTGTAGAAAATATGCGTTACTATTTTGACCACGGCTGTTTCAGATTTAAGGATTTGAGGTCAAAAGAGGCGATTCTAACAGCCCTATCATATTGACATATCTACAAGTGTCTTTCATACTTGTAAATGAGGTGGAAAGCACAGGTGGAATAAACTGCCACCCATGTTCGGTTAGCTTGCCGCTTGTATGTTGCACTTGATTTAGATATGAAGAACCCCTAGAAGTCTAACTTCTAGGGGTTCGATTTTAGTCTCCACCTTTTAACCAGTTGAGAACAAACTCATTTTGATTTTCTTTCGGGTACGGTGCGCTAAGATATCGTTGATAATCACGGCCAAACCCTGCTAACAAATGGCACAACTCGGCTATTTGCGACGGTGTTTGGTCTGCCATGACTTCACGGAATTGCTCATACTTAGTGAGTGGTTTGAGTTTGTCACCACACTCCCTACAGAATTTATCAGAGTAATCAACAAACTTACCGCATTTGGAACATTCATAACCGTACTTCTTATATGCCATTATTTTGCCCTCATTTCTTCTAAATATTCTTTGAACCGTGCAGCAGAAACTTCTTTACCATCTACAAAGAACCTACCTTTAATAGATTCAAGTGTTTTGGTTTCATGTTTCATATCTTCTTTGCAAGTTTCTTTGTGTTTGCAAAGGACGCATAGTTTTATCACTTTGTTGCAAATTAAACCCATTTATATCACCTCTCTCATTTTATACATTCCTTCTACTAGTAGTACACCGCCACGAATACGCTTAGGCATTAGCTTTCCGGGCACTTCTAGTCCGATATTAAAATCTTCTATTGTGCGTTTTTCTTTTAGGAACTGTATCTCTGGCTCGTCATAATGTTCTTCATCCTCTGGTGTTAATTCATACCCGCTTACTGATTTTAAGAATAGTTGCTTACAAGCATCGGGCATACCGGCACATTTTACGTTATAATAGGGATCATCTATTGGTTTAAGGTTCTCCATTACAACGTGTTCAATGTATGTTTTCTGTCGCACAAACCATCCTTCATCCCAACAGGATTCTAGTTTCCAACAGCAGAAGTTTTTATCGTGTACTGTAATGCCTGTAAGTTCTTCTGGTGCAAGGTCACAATGAATACTGTCAGTGTCGGCATAAATGAAACCGGGTTTGTCTACACCATGATAATTCTTTTGTGCCGCTCTAATGGTAAAGTTTCTGGCATAACTAGTGATAGCTGAACCAACAGGAATATAACCGGGAAATTTATCATTAGCTGTGACACCATAAAAGCCTATGGTTTTATCCTCTTTAACGTAAGCTACACGAAAAGATGAATCTGTATTGGAAGCCATTTTTCCATAAAGATTATTGAGGAATAGTTTTGCTAACTCTCGCCTTGCTCCTGTACTGTTCATTTTGATTTCTTTCCACTTGTTAATGTAACCATCAAAGATACCAATAGCGGATTGAAAATAGCAACCATCTAAGATTTCTGCATCGACTAAATCATAGTGCTCTTTTATTAGCTGGAAATCTGTCATGGTTAGTGTCAACTCTACAAACGTTGGTATGACTGTTTCACCGTCAAAGTCAATGATTTCTTTGTAGTATTTGCCTGTCTTTTTATCGTACACGTCAGAGGTTTCAAGTGCTACATTTCCTCGGTACAATAAGCTATTTTTAATTTGAATAAATGGGAGCATTCCTTCTTTCAAATAGAAACGTGTTCTTATTCGTACAAAGTAATAGTAATTAGGAAGAAAACATTCATCGGGCATATAGTCACCAGACCAGAATGTTGGTTCACCTATAGGAAAGCGGTTATTGCTCTCACTACTCATCATAGAAGGGTAAAGGCTATTTACATCGGCTGTTGTACCGTTCTTGTACATACGCTTTTCTTTACCCTTTGCAAGATAACACCACCCACCACGATATGATTTCCTTATGTATTCACCGGCATTTGGTGAACCGTATATAGTTTTATCCAAAGGAATATCATACATATTAGGGAAGTATCTCGCATAGGTTTTCTTTCCTATGATGTTTCTATACTCTGCAAGGCAACAACTACCAATAGTAAGTTTATTGTGCCCTTCATTGAACATTATTTCTATTGCTTCTTTTACAACTAGAACGTCGTTAGCTATGTATTTCTTTTCTTCATCTGTAATCTCACAACCTGCATAACGTAAACCAGTATATTCCATTGACAATTTTCGATGTTTTGTCTTGAAACTTCTACCTATGCTTTCAACACTAAAGGGGAGTAATTTAAGGCTATCTCTAAACTCAATGATATGGTCATGCACTTTGAGAATAATACGATACCATTGTCCCATGTTTGAGATTGAATAACAAAAGGTATTGTTTCTCATATCTTTTACAGGAATAAACTCAAAATCATTTGCGTTTGGCCCTGTAACAATTCCCGCTTGTTGGAAACCTAAGTCTACCATAAAAGCAGACAGCCAAAATGAACCGTCAAACTTCAAATTGTGATAATACACAACTAGGTTACAGTCGAGGGATACAAAGTAATCAAGTTGTTCAAAGATTGAATGAAATATTTTTACATCTTCGGTGTACAACTCTACGCAAGCACTCGCCCAAACCTCTGTATTAACTTGCCCTTTATATACGGTAGTTTCAAAGTCTCCAACAAAATACCGATATTTCCTTTGTTTCACAGGTCAATAGTCAGTTTCAGAGGATTCCTGCCAGTCAGCATATTGTGCTGATTCTTCAACGGTCAAAGGGCGTCCCATTATTATGGCAGAAAACTCATTGATATAAACCAGCATATTTTCCACAATGATTCTTCCAGATTTATCACGAATATTTTTACCACTATCATAAAGAATCCGTTCAGTAAGGCCGATAATTGTGGTAGCGTGTTCCTCACACCTTTTTGCTACAGCATCACGCCCATTTGCTGAAATAGCTCCATCCAACATTGATTTAAGTGTGTTCTTATCTCTGCGTTTTGTTTCAGCAAACCACTCTGACCATGTAGATGGCGGTTCCCAGTTGTCAATCATGTCCTCTACTTGTTGCAAAACTAAGTCAGTATAGAGTGGCAAATCTTCATCGGATTCTGCTTCTACTGGTAGGTCTAATTGAGGGCCAGCCCTTTGTGCCTTCTTTGCTTTTCGCACTTTGCGAGTTTCAGCCGCTTTCCTTGCCGCTATTTTACGCTCTTGTGTTCTTCGCTCTATACCAGACATAATTATACCGGTAAATGGGTCAATGTATGTTGCTTCACGGTATAGTTTCTGTGGTGTTATACTTTTGATTTCCTGTAGCCTTTTCTTGGTTATAACCTTTGGCTTTGTAGGAATCAAAGAATCATCAAATCGGAATCCACGCTTTTGAGCATTTCTGATAAAATTGTTAATGCGGTTTACCTGCCTATTCCATTCCTGTTGGTTAGGCGTAAGTTTCTTTGGCATTTGTTCACACCCTTTCAATAGTAACAGGTAAATTTATACCTGTAAAATACTAACACCAGTAAATAAGTTTTTGGCAATCTCTTTGAATGATTTTATTCACAATACCATTGTCAACTAAATCCCACGAAAAAGCCCCTTTATGGTAATGACTATATTTATTCATGTCAATTTCATAAAGTGCGGCAAATATCGCAAACTGTGTAGCTGATAGGATTATAGAATTATCACAACCATAGCCCCATATTGCATCACAATCTATCTTATCTATTTCAAGCAAATATTGATAACTTAAACACTTGCTTTCGTCACAATAGCCATAGAGTTTTGTGCCGTAAAATTCTAATACACTATCGTCTAAGCATTTGAATGTTGGTCGATATCCCATTGTATACCCCCTTTTCAATAGTAAAAGCCCGGTATATCTCTATACCGGGCTTTTGTTATAGCTTGTCTTACACGATGGTGCAGGTAAGAAACTGCTTCCCGGTGTAGTTTTTGCTATCCTTGCGATAAACTTCAATCTCGAAGTCAGTTTCACCTGCTTCAGCCATTTCATCCACAATTCCCTCAAGAGAGGTCATAAAGGATTCGGAACCGGTCACAAACTTGTTACCGCTCTTGTCAACGATAACGTACTTGTTGTAGTCCTTATCATCCTTGGAGAACTCATTGTGAACCTTGAGAATGACATAGTAGTCAAAATCAATGACAATATTGCCCTCCTGCTGTGTGGCATCGTCAAGCTGAATGACGTTGCTAAGGTCTTTGATACGGATTTTCTCTCTGACAGTGAGATCCTTAGTGCTGTGAGCGATTTCTACCTTGTAGCCTTCCATGATTGTTCCTCCTTATTAGTTTTAGTTGTGATGGGGCATTTCTTATTGAGTTTATGCTGTATGCAAATATCCTTGATAGGACACTTGTCACAAACTGACGACTTTTTAATCATCAGCCTTAGCCGCATTGCGGGGCGGCATAACCTGCGCGAGGCCGATGAAACGCTGCTCGGACATACCATACAGAGTTTCCTCGACATAGGAATCAACAACGTGAACAGCCTTGACCTCATCGTTGTCAACCATCTTGGAAATCACCTTGAGCATGGCGTTCTCATCCTTGTAGGTGCGAGGAAGGGTCACAACCTTGTTGAAGGGTTCGCCCTCCACAATGTTCAGACACAGGACATTAGCCTTAGTGGTCTGAATGGTGCGAGTTACCATAGGGGTTCTTGCCATAATTGTTTCTCCTTTCTGTTTATAGTTTTAATTGAATTTGGTGACAGATGGAATTGAACCACCTTTGCACTATTGTGCATAATCCTTTATCACCATGTTGTCGGGCATAGTGGGCCTATGCCCGACATGAGAAGAGAGGGGTGAAAACAAAGGGTCTTGTCTGACCATACCTAATTATACCACCCGGAACATAGGTTTGTCAAGAGTTAAATTTTTAACAATGTTCCAATTTTTCCGGAATGATTTAAGGTTCGTCTGTTTCGTGCATTAAGGTGCGAACATGGTCAATAGTTCGCTCTAAATCCTCACAAACGACTTTGTAGATACAATCTTTACAGGAATCAATGTGTGCACAATCAACGATTTCATGCATTGACACTAAGCCGTGTGATAGTGCAAGATACATTGCTCTGAATTGAGCATATTTGTATCTACCCTTGAAGAATGATAGCATTTGACAGTTCACCACCTTTTTCGGTTAATCATCGGGAGTAATCTTCTTTACCTTGTGATAGATAAGATATGTCAAAATATCCTCATCATCCATATGCAAGGAATCAAAGACAGTGTCGATGATACGGAACTTGTCAAGCCCATTCACATCTTCTAGGACGCAATGCCCTGTAAAAAGTGTACCAACCTTTTCCGGTATAGCCTTGATGTAGATTTCGCCTTTCATTGTTATTTCTCCTTTCAATTTTGGTTTAGAGGTTTAGCCCTCTATGGTGCCCACCGTTTACACGATGGACACGAACAGGGTTAATCCTGCGAGATCACAAGCTCTGTGAGTTTCCACGCCGCTAAAGCACAGATGATGATTTCTTTGATAATGTCAAGCATAATTACACCCCAATGTTGTGATAATCTGTAGCTTATACGTCATTGTTATTTCTCCTTTCATTTGTGACGATGGTTTAGAGGTTTAGCCCTCTATGGTGCCCACCGTGACCGGTGGACACGAACAGGGTTAAACAATAGTAAATTCATACACGTTGCAATAGGTTTCATAATGCAACCACTTCACGCCATCCTTGTGGAACGTGTAGGCAAACGTGAAACTGAACGTGTTGTGAGTAGGAATACAACAATAGTCAGCACCGTTTTCGTTGGCACGGCGGAGACAATCCTCATATGCCTTTACCTTGTTTCTGGATGGCCTTTCATATACTTCAAAGATAGACACACCGGCAGGAATAAGGAAATTCTGATATAATCCTCTCTGAAACTTTGTCATTGTTATTTCTCCTTTCATTTGTACCGTTGATTTCTTTAGCCCTCTATGGTGTCCACCGTTTACACGATGGACACGAACAGGATTAAAGGTTAATTGTCGTACACCTTGCGAGGTGGCAGAATTTGAGCATTTGCGATGAACACGCTTTCAGGCATACCATAGAGGATTTCACGAACAGAAACTTCCTTGACTGCTACGAGCTTCACATCGTCAGTCTCATACTGTGCACGGAGATTCTTGAGAAGTGCTTTGTCATCGTCAAAGGTTCCGGCGATAACGTAGGTGAGGATATGCACATCGGCAGTCTCCACGTTGAGCGTCATAACCTCGGCCACCGTCTCAATAACCGTGCGAGTTACCATCTTTTCCTTTTTCATTGTTTTTTTCTCCTTTCAATTCTACAGATAGTTTTATTGTTAGAGGTTTAGCCCTCTATAGTGCCCACCGTTTACACGATGGACACGAACAGGGTTAAAACCATCTTGTAAGGAGAGAAACAACACTGTATTCAATTTTCAAGGTACATTCAGTAAGTTTTCGGTTTATCACTTCCCTTACTGTACCTTTATTATAGCATAGCTTTGAACTTTTGTCAAGTACTTTCTTGTACTTTTCTGAAAGTTTTTTCTATGCTATTTTCAAGGTACTGTCAGTTGATGAACTCCCGTTCCCTTTACTGTACCTTTATTATAGCACAGCTTTGAACTTTTGTCAAGTACTTTCTTGTACTTTTCTGAAAGTTTTTTCTATGCTATTTTCAAGGTACTGTCAGTTGATGAACTCCCGTTCCCTTTACTGTACCTTTATTATAGCACAGCTTTGAACTTTTGTCAAGTACTTTCTTGTACTTTTCTGAAAGTTTTTTTCTATGCTATTTTCAAGGTACTGTCAGTTGATGAACTCCCGTTCCCTTTATTATAGCACAGCTTTGAACTTTTGTCAAGTACTTTCTTGTACTTTTCTGAAAGTTTTTTCTATGCTATTTTCAAGGTACTGTCAGTTGATGAACTCCCGTTCCCTTTACTGTACCTTTATTATAGCACAGCTTTGAACTTTTGTCAAGTACTTTCTTGTACTTTTCTGAAAGTTTTTTTCTATGCTATTTTCAAGGTACTGTCAGTTGATGAACTCCCGTTCCCTTTATTATAGCACAGCTTTGAACTTTTGTCAAGTACTTTCTTGTACTTTTCTGAAAGTTTTTTCTATGCTATTTTCAAGGTACTGTCAGTTGATGAACTCCCGTTCCCTTTACTGTACCTTTATTATAGCACAGCTTTGAACTTTTGTCAAGTACTTTCTTGTA
>CDZU01005660.1_pt1 | contig 17251 bp, 14 predicted proteins | sample 557441 | NCBI WGS metagenome assembly CDZU01 (sample SAMEA3182114, study PRJEB8094) | gut metagenome | biome: human; feature: gut; material: Stool; isolation source: human stools | place: Canada | collected 2013-06-10
GGCCGGACGGCGATCCGCACCCGACTGTCGGGCAGGCCGTCGTAAAGCCGCAGGCCGCCCTGCTCGTCGAGCCTTGCTGTCAGCGTGCTGTCGGCGACGTACAGAACGAAGGCCGACTCGACGTTCGCCCGTTGCCGCGAGAGGTAGCCCGCGCGGGAGAAGAACAGAAAATCGGACTCCCACAACGCGAGTACGCCCAGCACCGAAAGCAGCATCAGTGCCGAGACGACCAGTACCGTGGCCAGTACGCCGGCGGGAAGACGGTTCGGAGGATTCATTGACTTATGACGGGTTACGGTTAGCGATCGGATGTATCGGTTATGGAATCTTGACGAGATAGCACTCTGTGTCACGGACCATGACGAGCGAATCGTTCCGGATCTGTCGGAGCGTAAAGCCTCCGGCCGACTCGCCCTGCCGCAGCAGATGGTTCCGACCATCGATCGAGATCAGATAACGGTCGGTTCCTTCCTTACGGATACGGCCCGTACAGGCGAGCTTGGCGGCAGATTTCAGCCTGTCGACTTGCGGTCGCTCTGTTCCGGTCCTCTTCGGAACGGATGGAAAAGTCGACAGCAGAGCGTTCGTCGACACGTTATACAACACGGTCCGCACCGGGGACAAAAGCATAGCGGCCGATAGTACGCTCGCGGCGAACGCAACGAGCCAGTTCACCCCGATAGTCCGATGGCGAAGATCGGAGATGGCCAGTACGGTCGCCGAAACGACCGGAAGCAGGTATGCGAACGGTTGCCAGATCATAGTGAAAAGAGGTTAAGCGAGTCATCGGGGACAGGCCGACGACGAATCGGGCATTCTTTTGAAAGGAATATTTCGGTTATATAAATCGAGTAGTGTGCAGACGGATGAAAAAACGGGTCACGCATCCCTACTCCGATCTCCGATTATAAAAAGGTTTGCGTGTTCGGTTTGCCGGTCAGTCTTTGACGGTCTCTTTCAGGTTCTTGTCCTGATCGATCTCCCAGACGCTGTACTCTCCGTCGCCGTCGAAATCGACCACGGACGTGGCCGTAGCCCGGAATCCCCCCTCCGAAGCCTCGACGATCTCGATGCGGTAGTTGGCATGACCGCCCTCGGTGACCAGAGGCTGCTGCTCGAAGCCCAGCTCCTCGAGCGAGGCGGAATACTTCGAGTAGGTGTAGAAGTTGTTCTTCTCGAGCGTGTGCAGAAAAACGAGCTGCTGCTGGGCCTCGGTGCTCTTGGCACGAGAAATCAGCGGCATCAGGTTCGGCAGCGCGATCAGTACCAGAATCCCGATAATGACCAAAACAACGAGTAACTCCGGCAGAGAAAAAGCGGGAAGACGTCGGGAAACGATTCGTGTCATAATCCTAAGTTTGAATCAGTAGAATAATAGTTGTCGGGCGATTGTTGTACGAAGGTCGGAAACGAAAACGAATCGATTTGATAAGTATATGGTAACTACCCTGTTTTTTATGACGAAATATTCGATAAAAATCTAATCGTGAATACAATAAAAATTGCAAAGCCCATAGAGGAACTCCATATTTTATCTCACCGCACACGGTTGTAAGGTTTTTTAAGCGGTTTGCATTCGTTTTGCGGAAAAATCGGACCGTTCTTTAATCAAAGCTACAATCAGATCCATCATTCCAAAACGAACACGAAAGAACAAATCACCGAGAAAATCCGAGTAACATTGAAAAATTTAAATATCAGAATATTCAAACGGAAGGCGTTAACTGCCTCCGTTCCGTTGGTACTTCAATCTTCTGGGCGGACAAAAGCAAGCTCGCGGTACGAACGGCTTTTCCTGCAGTCGCTCCCAGCGGGTCCGAATTCAACGGACTCTCTCTTTCCTGCGAATTCGTTTGCACGATGACCTTGCTGCAAAACGAAAGACAGGGGAAAAAACGAGAACTCCTTTGAATTAATGTAACAGCCTGTTAAATCGAACTGATACATTTTTTATAATAGAACGAGGCAACGAAAAGGCAACGGTTCTATTTCCCGCGTTTTGCGTTTGGATCATTGCCTCCAATAACTGAGGCTAAAGCAATAAGACACTTCGAAAGCGGCAAATTTTCCGCAATTTTATTCGGGCCGAAGCGCCCGAATGTAAAGCCATATCAGGATAAATCATATTAATCCCTTTATTTTATCTGGATTCAGGCAGATAATTCTGCATGATTATTGGCCAAAGGGCTCACCTTTCGTTTTATAATTGCCGCTTCATACACAGCCTCAACACTGACAGGTTTTTCGTATCGACGAAACAGTTCGTTGTCTATGCCAACAACATCGAACCTCAGGCCGAATATCTGTGTCGTGATCAGGAAATAGTTCGAGTAGATTTTAACAGAGACCAGATATGATATGCATCCGGATAGTTCCTCCAGCCGTTATTGAATGTTTGGGGATTACAGATATCGTATCGGATCATCAGTTCAGGCAATAGGTCCCTTGTTCCTGCTTATTCCGTTTTACCTGTAGGCGCCGTTTGCGCGAGGGTGCCGGACGAAACGCGCGGCGGAATTCGATCAGAATCCCGCTGCGTCCGGTAAAAGCGACCGTTCTCAAACGGAGGAAAGTATTCGGTGGAGTTATGATAGCGGAACGGGTTGCCTAAGCCTTGTGCCCTATGGAAGATCGTTTCGGAAAGACGCGAGGGGCTGTCTGCAAATGCAGACAGCCCCTCGCGTGCGGAGAATTCGTCTTTCGTCGAAATGTCGGATCCGACCGGTGCTATGATTTGAGAATCGTTTCGAGCCATCGGTCGATCCGATAACGGTCGTATGTTTCGGCAGGTATGTCCCGGTAGGGAGAGGCCGTGAAGCCGGACGGCACGACGGGATTCTGCCGGTCTACGATCAGAATGTTGTTCGGGTCGTAGAAATCGTATTCGGCGATATGTCCGTTCGTGGTTATGAGTTTTCTTTTGGCGCCCATCGTTTCGATGCACCGCATCGTGAGGCCCGTTTGCCGGGGATGCTGAATGTCGATGACTGCCCGCGATTTGCGGTAGAGGTCGAGCAAGCCGGCTTTCGGCAGCGGGGCGAAGCGGAAATCCCTGACCGACGTGCCGCGCAGACTCTTGTTCTGCAGCTTCATTTTCCAATACAGAACCCGGCTCTGGAAAAACATGTAGGCGAAGCAGCGTCCGCCAGCCCGCTCGATCTGCCCGCTCACGCGACGTAACAGCCCGTACCGGTCGCTGTGAACCGTACCGACGAACAGCAGGTCGTAGCGGTAATCAGGCTCCTGCCGGCCGATTTTCTCGTAGTCTCTCAGATAGAACAGCGGCAGGAAGCGGATACCGAGCTTCTCGCAGTCGGGCTTGTCGAACGAGAAGGCCCGGTCGAACACGGGCAGGATACGCAGCGCGTTGCGGTTATTGGCAATCGAGTCCCAGTGGTAGATAATCAGCTTCGCCTCGGGATGCAGTTCCTTGATTTTATTGAGATTCTCAACGGAAACGGACTCGCCCTTGATGAAAAAGACATAATCGTACTTCCGGTTTTTGGTGCGCTCGATGATCCGGGCATGGTAACGGTCGATGTAGCGGGCCAGCAGATTCCGGTTGATCCGGATCGCGGCCTTGACCGCGAACGAGTTGGCCGGGCGCTCGTCGAAATAGTCCACGCGGGCTCCCATGCGCTCCATCTCCGCGCGGATTTCGTTCTGATAGCCGAACGCTTGCGCGGAGAAGAACAGAATGCTTCTGTTTTCTAAAAACATGATCGGTTATAACAAAAGTGTCGCAACAGACGGTTTGCGCGCGGGTGCGTTCCGGCTTTCGGAACCGGACTGCAGGCTCCGAAAGCCGGTCCGTTTCTCCGGGGGAAAAAAGTTGCTTTAATAAGGATGAGTCGAAAGCTGCTCCGTAGGCGTCTATGAGGGGTGTCGTTGCCGGGTCGTTTATGGTACGCAGCGGGATGGGAGCCGGAAGGACGCTTCGTATCGATCGGGGCGGCCCGTACCGCGACCCCGGCTCGTCGTTCAACGGGATTATGACCTGAAAGGCGAACGGACTTCGACGCGCCGGAGAGTTGTCCGGGAGCGAAACTCGCCGCCAGCGCGGGGCGGCGCGGAATCTTGCGGGCGTCCGCCGCCTGTCCGGATGCACGGGTAAGTTCGGATCCGTCGGGGGTGTCGGGGACGGACTATTTGTACAATCCTTTCCGCTTCATTTCCTCGATCGAGTCTTCGTACCGGTCTGCCTGCACCTGCTGGCCGTCTACCCACCGGGCGAACCGCTCGATGCCGGCGTCGAACGACCAGCGGGGAGAGAATCCGAGCAGCCGCCGGGCTTTCGAGATGTCGGCGAAATTGTGCCGGATGTCGCCCAGCCGATAGTTCCCGCTGACCGTGAGAGGGACCTCGATGCCGTACTTGTCGATCAGCGTGCGCGCGACCGTCATGACGTCAGTCGCCACGCCCGTGCCGACATTGAATGCCTCGCCGTCGGCCGAGGCCTTTTCCAGACCGAGGATCGTCGCGTCGGCCACGTCGTCGATATAAACGAAGTCGCGCGTCTCGCGGCCGTCCTCGAAGATATTGATTCCGTTTCCGTTTTTAATCCGGGTCGAAAAGATGGACAGGATGCCCGTGTAAGGGTTCGACAGCGACTGGCCGGGGCCGTAGACGTTCTGATAGCGGAAGGCGACCGGGGCGATGCCGATCGCGGGACAGACGGTCATCACGAGCTGTTCCTGCACCTGCTTGGTGATGCCGTAGACGGACGTAGGGTGAATCGCCGAGTCTTCGGTCGTCCCGACCAGCCGTAGCGGCTTCGTGCAGCCGGGGTACTTGCACTCGAAGTCGCCCCGTCTCATGTCCTCGTCGGCGCGCGAGAGCGGATAGACGTATCCCATCTCCTCGCTCAGATAGCGTCCCTCGCCGTAAATCGCGCGCGATGCTGCGACGATCACCTTCTCGACCGAGTGCCTCGTGTTCGTGAGCAGGTCGAGCATCAGCGAGGTGCCGCCGATGTTGACGGCAGTGTATTTCTCGATCTCGTACATCGACTGCCCGGTTCCGGTTTCGGCGGCCAGATGGATCACGGCATGCTGTCCGTCAAGGGCCCGCAGCCAGTCGTTCCGGTCGGTTACGCTGCCGCGCAGGAAGCACACGCGGTCGCGGATGCTGCGGTATAGCGGGGAGGTGTTTTGGGGGTCCTCGCCGTGAATCTGCGGCGACAGATTATCGAGCACGGTGACTTCGTATCCTTTGTCGGCGAGCTTGAGCGCGACGTGCGAGCCGATAAAGCCCGCGCCGCCCGTGATCAGAATGTTTTTCATGACGTATCCCTGATAAACGGATTTTATAAGACGAATTCTCCCCGAGGATCGGTCCCGTACCACCCTTTCCGCACCGGGTCGTACCGCTTGACGATCCGGGCCGGAGCGCCCACGATCACGCAGTAGTCCGGAAAAACGCCCCGGACGACCGAGTTGGCTCCGACGACCGAGCCGCGTCCGAGCCGCGTCCCGGGCAGAATGCATACATTGTCGCCGATCCATGTCTTATCGCCGATAGAAACGGGCTCGATCTGATAAGAGCGTTCGAGTGGCGGAGTTTCCGGATCCGAATTTCCCTTCGAGGTATCGTATCGGCCGTGACTGTTGTCGGATATGTAGATCTTGCTGGCCATCAGTACGTGATTGCCGATCTCGATTTCTCGCATGGCGCAGATATGTACGTGATCGTTCAGTTGTACGTTCTGTCCAAAGCGGAGAACGCACGGCCCGTTGGAATAGGCTTCCAACCGGCATCCGACGCCGGTCGTCAGTCCCGTGCCCGGGTCGATATATTTCTTTCCCCGCAGATCGAACGGGAAACGGATGAGCCGTGCCCGCCTCCAGATTATCTTGGTTCGCAGGAGCCAGCATAGCATTTGCAATTTTCGGAATGTCCCGTACTGATTGTGCATGGCGGCGAATTTATTCGAGCAGAATGTCGAAAAGCTCCTGATAGTTCTTGGCATAAGGTTCTTGTATCGGAATCCGACATACCGGTGCAAAGTCCCTGAAATTTCCTTCGATAGCGCTTTGCATCAAAGAGGAGAGACGGTTAGGGTCGTCCGGAGCGAAAAAAGCAACCCGCGCGCAGCCTTCGGCAGCTTCGCGGGCATAATCCTTGTCGGCGAGAATCATCGGACGGGCATACCGGGCGAATTCCGAAATGGGTAACCCCCATGTCTCGAGCCGTGACGGGAAAAGCAGACAATCGGTCGCAGCGTAGTATTCGCCCATCTGTTTTTTGTCGAGCAAGCCCGTAAATTCGATATGTCGCACATGCTTGTATCGGTTGTAAACCCATGCGGAGTATTTCGATTCGGTCCCGTCTATGGTTAGAACTACTTTGAAATCCTTTGCCGTTCGACCATTAAGAATCTCTACCGCTTGGCAGACGACTTCGAAATTTTTGAAAGGTCTGCTTAGCGAAGGGAAGAAAAATGTCCGGCAAGGCCGGTATATCGACGGTGCGGCGGAAAGATTCGTTTGCGAGCAATTGACCGGTCTTGCTACGACGACTTTATCGAGGTCGATTCGAAACGTCCGACCGATCGATTCCTTGAACCAGTTTTGCTGGACGATGTAAAAATCGTTCTTACGGATATTGATCCGATACAGATATTTATAAAACAGCGTGAAAAGAATGTATGTCTTGTCGAATTTCCAGTCGCGGAGCCTCACCGAATCGAAAATGATCGAATTGTGCATGTATACCACTCTTCGATGAGCCCGGACATTCGGAGTCGTGTCGTGCAATGAGAGCCACAGATACGGTTTGAGTCGATGCGAGAGCCGACGAAAGTAAACGTACTCGTAGTACAACCGATTGATCCAATGTTTTTTGCTTCTCGGCAATTCGATGTAGCGGATATGCGGAAAATCGGCCAACTTTCGGTCGTGTACCAACGCGATCACTTCATAGGTCGCAAGCAGGGGACTTGAATTGAGATAGCCGAGGCATTCCTGCAATATAGTCAGAGGCCCTCCGGATGTCAGGTTAACGGCCGATATGACGATCGTGCGAGAGTTCATAGGCTCGATTTGTTTTACGGGTCCAATAGTACATAAAGAAGAAAAAGACGGTTCCGTTCAACGTATAATGTCCCCCTCGGAGCATGAATGAAACGATCAGGAAAACGATGCTCGAATTGATGAGACTGTTACGATTGTAATTTCTCCCGACGAAAAGAAAAAACAGCGATAGACCGATCAATCCCGTTTCCGAGTAGAGCCGGATCAAAAGCGAGTAACCATCGTATTTGTTCAGTCCGTAAGCCGGGTGATCCGACACGTATACTTTCTCGTAGTTGTACGGGTGATTTCCCAATCCGGTGCCGGTCAGTCGGTTCGGGGCATGATGCGCGACGTATAGGTTCATCAGAGTCGCGTACGAACTCAGATTGAGCATTTCGATATATTCGGGCTGCAATTGACGAATGCCGTCGAAACTGTCCCCGATTTTTGTTGTGATCTCGGAAAAAACGCTTTTCTCGTCGGAGTTGCCGGTATCGGTTCTGCCTACGACCAGCACCGTCAGCAGGAATACGGCCGGCCACAGGATTGACCGGACACGACGGCTGCTACGAAAAAGCAATTTATCGGCTAAGATTAAACCGGATACGACATATCCGATCGTACTGAATGTAAGAAACATGGCAAATAAAAGCAACAGAGTGTGTCGTCTGTTGCAGTTTTTAAAGGCCAGTATGTGGTAAGCAACGGCCGGTGTCAGCAGAGTGGCTAAGAGCCCGGGTTCCATGACGGTTCCGTTGACACGTAGGAAAATTCCGCCGACTGTAGGCGAAGCCGCCCCGAGATCTTTGGCTGTGAATATTTGGAAGAGGTTGAATGAGAAGAGCAAATAGACGAAAAACTGCAGAACGGCCAACCCGCTCACGACGAGGGACAGTTTCAGATATTTTTGAAACAGTGCTGGAATATCGTTTCTGCTGTATTGGAAAAGGACATAGTAGAACGAGCAGAAAAGAAACAGCATGATGTACTGATTGACGAACCGGTCTGCAGGATAGTGTATCCATGCGATCAAAACCGATTCGTAAAACAGTAAGAAAAAAAATGCTCGCAGCAAATTCCTGCTCACAGGAAGTTTCCCATACGTTCTTGCCAGCAGAGCGACGCCGACCAATAATGCCCCGAATTCGAGGACTGTCGGGAAAATCCGGGAAAGGAAAGCTGTCGGAAGGAATACGCCTGCCACAGTCAGCCATTGAATCGTCTGTCGCAGGTCGAGTGTCAACGGTTTGAATGTCACGATTTGGGTCCGACTCGGTTGATTTCGTCGAACAGTTTCTTACGCTGTCGGAATTTCTCCGTTTTCGCTTTATTACCAGCGATATGGTAAAGTAACCAAGCTGCTTTCGTCAGTACTTGGTAATTAAAATCGACCATGCGAGCATAGCGTTGCGAACAGGTCTTGCGAAAATAGATTCTGCGTGAAATCAGGGCCCTGCGTTCTCGTTCCGCATTATTCACGAAACTTTTCCCTTCGAGATGGATGATTTTGGCCTCGGGAACGCTAACGATCCGGTACGTGGCTTTCGCTATCCGTCGGCAAAGCTCGGTTTCTTCGTAATACATGAAAAAGTCCGGGTCAAACGGACCTACGGAATCCAATACCTGACGAGGAATCATCAGGTCGGCGCCTGCGATGAAACCGACTTCAATCGTATGTTCCGTATGGTTGAACAATCCGTTTCGGCCGAAGCGCAATCGGGATAGCAAACGGTGCGTTGCCTGATCCGTTTCGTCGAAAATCGAGGGACGGACACGATTGAACGAAACGTTGGGCTGCATGTCGGCCGTATACAGATTGCCTCCGACGGCTCCCGTGTCGGGATGGCTGTCGAGATAGTCGCTCAGTATGCGGACGGCGTTGTTTACCAGAATCGTGTCGGGATTCAGGAACAGGATGTTCCGGCCCCGGACGATCCGGAGCCCTTCGTTGTTCGCCCGGCCGAAACCGACGTTCTCAGCAAGCGGCAGATACGTCACCCGGTTGCCGTAACGCTCGTGGACAACGCGTTCGGAGTCGTCCTGCGAGTGGTTGTCGACGACGATGATCTCGTAGACGATGTCTTCGGTTTTGTCGAGGATCGAATCGATCGCCTGCACGAGTAGCTGCGAGGTCTTGTAATTGACGATGATAACGGAAACATCCATATGATTGTACTTTCTATTCGTGCCGGATGCGAGGGATGCCGGTCGGTATTCGGACTGAGGTCGTTCGCGCCAGCTTTCGGCCATGCTTGCCGAGCGAGCGGGAAACTCGTCGCGCCACCGATAGTTTCTATTCCGGATTTTCGGGATTTTGAAGCATCGCGTCGAGCTCTCCGATCCGGTCGGCCAGCTCGTGCCGGTCCAGCTCCCACCAGCGGCTGCTTTCCAGCGCGGCGATCTGCCGCTCGTCGAAACGCATGCGGATCGCGCGGGCCGGATTGCCGGCGACGATTTCGTACGGGCCGACATCCTTCGTGACGACGCTGCCCGCCCCGATCACGGCACCGTTGCCGATCCGAGACACGCCGGGCGGAATGATCGCGTTCGCTCCGATCCAAACGTCGTGGCCGATTTCGAGAGGCGGCCTCTCCAGCATGTCCTTTGCGACATATCCCATGGCAGGATTGTACAGAATCGGGTGAGTGGTGAAACGTCCGGACGGGTGATTGGCCCGGAAAATCCGCACGCCGCTGGCGATCGAGCAATAATTGCCGAACGATACGTCCGGCGGGATGTTTTCCGTGTCGAAACAGCCGCCGTAGGTTCCGTATCCGATTCGGATGCGGTGTGTCTCGGCATACAGCTTCCGGACTTCGGACGAAAACGCAAGACCTCCGCCGCTACGGGCGATGATCCGAAGCAGTATTCGACGTGCATGCCTGTTTTTCAGGCATCTATATAAAAAAGAAAACATGATTGCTATCTTCGGTAATAGCGATAGACAGTACCCAAGGCGGTTCGGAGACCTTTTCTTGTCGGGAAACGCGGAAGTCCGAGATGACGGATTTTCAGAAGACCTCCGGTGACTATCCATGCCGGAGCCAGTTTGTAGAAGGCGTTGCGCAGCCGTTGGTACTGATAAGGTTGCATCTGCTCCAGACCGCGTATGTCGAGCGGGCTCAGCGAGAGAATTCCGGCATCTCTTGCTTTTTCGGCGAGTTCCGCGCCCCGCGCGTTGCGGGCAAGCAGGAAACTCCGTCCCTCTTGCTCGGTAAAGTCCGGATATCCGTCTTTCGTATGCCATGCGTCTCCGACAACCAGGTCTGCGTATTGGCCGATGCCGTCCGGACAGATCTTGCACCGGAAACGGACGTCGCGTCCGAGCACTTGTCCCCAGCTTTCGTTATAGGAGCAGCGGAAAATTTTACCGTCTTCAAAGCTGACTTTGAAATCGCCAGGCCAGCCGTCACCCCGGTATCTGAGCGAGACGACGGGAGTCGGATCGGCCGCCCGCGCGATTAATTTTCGGGTAGCGTTATAGCTCGGCATGCCGGCACAGACGAGCGAAACCCAGTATTCGATCCGGGACTTATGTTCCGGATGGAGCTTCGCATATTCGCGCAACGCCATGACGTCGCACGGTTTGCCGATGAACAGATACCGTTCCTCCGAACCGCTCAGCAGTTCGTCGATCCGGTCGAACATGAGGGCCGGAGCGTAACGTGACGAGGCACATGCGCGAACCTCTTCCTCCGTGCGAGACAATTTCAGACCGTTGTACAGATAATGCCCGTCACGGGTCCCTACTTGCAATACCCCGGTCGCCTGTTTCGTACGGAGCAGGTGGAGCGCCAGCGCGGTGACGACTCCGCCCGACGAGCCGGTCCGGCGGATATGCGGATCGCAGGCCCAGCCTTCGTATGCCGCTTTGACCGGACCGCAAAATGTCTCTCGCGTGTCGATGCAGTCGAGGCGGATGCCCGGACAGAGTTTTTTCAATTCGGTCTGTGTCGCTTTGGCGATTCGATTTTGGGAGACAGGTTCGTAGAATCCGTTTTCCGCCAATCTCATGCGCACTCCGTCGCGCCGGGCGAGCGCCTCGCACAGCCCGCAACCCAAACACAGCGACGAGCCGACGATTTTCCGCAGTTTAAAACTCATTCCGCAGGATGTATTCCGATAACTTACCGATCATTCTTTCCTTTTCCGGTCCGACGATCTGCCGATCGATCTGCTCGATCCGTTTTTTCAGGTCGCTTCTTTTTCCGAAAGCGGCGAGCAGGCCGGCCGTGATTTCGTCCGAGTCCATAACCGTCAGGTCTCCCATTTCCGGATAGCCGAGCGTCTCGACGAACAGCCCGTTGAACTTGCGGCTGTAGGCCAGCGGATAGACCGGAACGCCGGACGAGACGGCCGCGATGCACGCGTGCATCCGCGCGCCGGCGAAAAAGTCCATGCCGGCGATGTAGGACTTGGCTTCGACGGGAGTCCGGAATGCCGGCGCGACAATGGCCCGGGGATACCGGGCCCGGAGTTTCCCGACGACGTGCGTGTCTTCGTCGACGAAGTCCGGTCGTCCGATCACATGGGAAATCAGATGCAGTTCCATGTCCTGACGGGACGAAAAGGCATCGAGTATGCCGAGCATTGTCCGGGAGTAATCCGACCGGAGGCCGAACTGGTTGTTCCGCGTGTAGCCGCCATGCCACAGCAGACCCGATATATTGATCCCTACTTTGGTCTTCTCTCCGTCGAACGCTGTCTTTTCGTAGGGCAGGAAAAATGCCGCGTCGATCGTTCGCTCGACGGGCTTTTGGGGCAGCAGTTCGCGGGCGCAGTCGAAGCTCATTCGGTCCCGGGCGAAAATCAGCCCGGCTGCGCTCATCGACCGGGCGGCTTTCCGGCGGGCTTCCTCGCTGGCGTAAGGCCCGATCGTCTGCGGCAGCAGAATGTATTGCCTGCGCAGCCGTCGCGCCCACGATTTGGTGAAGTCCATATTCCGGAAGCGGGTGATGCCGTAAATGTCCGAATAACTGTCGCCGGCCCCGATGTCGGCGACCAGATCGTACCGCAGAAAATCGAGTGCGAACAGCGGCGTCCCGACCCGGAGCGGGTTGGCGAGACATCCCTTTGCGAATGCGGGAAGATCGCCGCCCAGAAACGGCCGTACGGTCCGGACCGGAATCCGTTCCCGTCCCGTGTCGAGCATGCCGCGACCGCAGCGACTCGCTCCCCACAGCGTGTAGTCGAACCGGATGCCGGTCCGGCGCGATACCTCCTCGAACAGAATGATCGTCGAATAGGAAAGCGCCGCGACGCCCAGATTGCCGCAATAGGGATCGGCCCAGAGAATGCCGAGACGGAGATTTCGTTTATTGTTTTTCATCGTTCGAACGGGTGTGAAGAATTCGACCTATTTCGGGCAGGGATCGTTCGGGCAGGGATCGTTGTTCCCGTCTCCAAAAAAGACAATACCATGGTCTCATCCATCGTCTCAGAGGCGAATGATTTTCGAGACTGAAAAAATCGTTTCGTTTCCCGAATAGCGGGAGAGTGCGATTCGCATATTTTTCCCGTTTGGCCGTAAAATCCGGTTCTTTGAGCGGTGCGGTATGGTACCACAGAAATCCGCCGTAAAGCAATTTGTGCGAGTATATGCTTTTATATATGATGAGAGTTTGGTTCAGGGAAAAGTGCTCGATGATACAGTTCCGGTATTTGTCAGCGGAATGGTAAGGTATGGGCTGCGGTATATAATAGGACATCGGAGATATTTTAAAAATATATGTATCGTGTATTCCATTGAACGGAGGAAACAGACCGTCGGCATAACTGCCCGTCGGCAGCATCCATTCGCCCGAACGCTCGTACAGGTTAATTCCGGAAAAAGAGACCGGATATTTTTTATTCGCCGCTTTTTTCAGCGTATAGCGGCTGTATCGCGTCACCTGTTTGTCCGACGGAATAAGGAATCGGAACCTTCGCGAGAGCAATTCGGGAAATACGTTCGTCAGGTCTGCGAAAAAATGAATCTGTCGGGCTGCCACGTTTTCCGTGAAAGTTATCCGCTTCTTTTCGGTCGTGCGGAATGCGTCGCAGAACTCTTTCAGCTTGTCTGTGAAATAGATCTGGTCGGCGTCTATTTTCAAGGCGTATCGGTACGATGCTTTCGACAACGTGTAGTTGTAATAGTTCGACAGCAGGTGGATCGATGTCTCGGGCAATGCGGACGCGTAGCGGAATTCTTCCTCCGTCAGATGATGCGACAGCACGACGGGACGATAAAAATACGTACGTATCTTATCGGGGTATTGCCGCCTTTTGCTTTCGATGATTCGGGGCGAGTCGTCGTCGCATGGCTGATAGACGATAACCAGTTCGTCGAGCGCTTCGATGCACGAGTCGATACAAAGAGCCAAAAACTCCGCATCGTTCTTAACTCTCAGCAGCCCTGTCACGCCGACGGGTCGCTCCCGAACGAGGAAAGACCTGTCAACGAAAAATTCGGAATTGTCGTAGTCGAGATTCTGACAATATTTGCAGGTGCATTTCATATCGTAGACGTTGTTTTGTTTTCTGCACGAGAGTCTCAGAAAATCAATGAAACCTTCTGCGATGTGTATTAAGCCAGTTGTATATCTTATAGATCAGCCACCAGTCATGGGCAACCGTCCATTGAAGGACTTTGAAACGGAAAGAGAACATCGGTGCCGATAGAATATATTTGTGCGATTCCGGGAATTGAAGGCGCCATTGTTCGGCTATTTCCTTGTCGCTGGAAACAAGCAAACCCGCTTTGGCAAACAATTTTCTATAAGAAAGTTCTTTTTCGAACAGGCCGAGGTCGTTTTGTGCCGAAAGAAATCGGTCGATTTCCTCCGTACCATGGATCATATGTTGTGTTCTGAACGTTCCGTTGCAACTTTGTGTGATGGAATCGGCATTATATCGGACATAGTGGTAACAGCCTTCGGACAAGTAGCCGATCCGGTTCGAAACATAAAAAAGCTTAATGTTGACAGTCATGTCTTCCCAGATCAAAAGTCCGTCGGTGAAAGAAATGCCGTGGTCCGTATATAAATTTCGCCGGACTAATTTGTTCCATGGACCTCCATGCATGCTTCCTGACAAAAGAGCCCGAATGCAATCGGTTTTGCAAGGATTGAAATATTGGCTTTTGTAAGTTTCTGTTTCGCTTTCGTTAATGTAATAATCGCTCCATATGATATCATAATCGTGTTTGACCGCTTTCTCATACATCATGGCATAGGCATCCTGTTTGACCCAGTCGTCGCTGTCCGCGAAAATGACATACTGGCCCGTTGCAGCGGAAAGACCTGAATTTCTTGCTACTGATGCGCCTCTGTTCTTGTCGTGCGATACGATTTTTACCTGCGGCTTTTTATGCGAATAAGAGGTGTTGAGCACTTCCGAAAGTATTTCCATGCTTTTGTCCGGCGTACAGTCGTTGACGAAGATGTACTCGATATCGGACAATGTCTGCTCGAAAAGCGACTGCAGGCAACGCTTGATAAACCGCTCTGTTTTATATATGGGAACAATGACGCTAACGGATGGGGATTGCATAGAATTATGGTTTGATAATTCGGATTAATCTCTGTATAAAATCTTTCATTCCTCGATCAACGGAATATAAAACCATGGCTAAGAACACAAAAAACCCTCCGGAACAGAGTGCGGAGTACAAACCGAGGCTGAGATAGGACTTTGTCGGATCGATCGGAATATGCCGGGAAAAATAGACCCAAAGAAAAAGGGTCGGTATTCCTAAGACCAAATTCTTTCCATAGATATGAATGTATTCTTTTATAGATTCCTCTATTCCGTATCGGAACAGAAAATAAGGTTTCCACAAAAAAACGATTAGAAGCAAGCTGACTAACACTCCGGAAAGGACGCCATGTAATCCCCACCAGTAGCCCAATAATACCGAAAGCCCGATATTGAGAGCCGTTTCGGTAATGGGCGCCCATATGTCGCGAAACAATCCGTAGGCATTGATGTAGGAGTCCACGACATTTCGTATGGTATTGAAGTATAAAATACAGATGATCAATATAAATGAAAAATTATCGAGAAGATATTCCTTCCCGATCCATAGCGTAATAAACGGACTACCCAATACATAAAGACTGTAGCAAACCGTTGCGACGAACAAAAAACGAGAAGTGAATAGTTCGTTGAATACCCGTAAGATTTTTTTTTTGTCCCCTTCTGCGACGAGATTGCCGATTCCGGCGCCAATACTGTTGAATATTGCGTTCAACAATACAGTGATTCCTGTCACGATCAACATGTAATTTCCATAAATAGCAACCAATGTCAGTGATGTATAGGCATATACGATCAAAGGGCTGGACTGAAAAAGAGCGAATGTGGCTATTTTATGGAAGAACAATTGTTTGGTTTTGGTAATGATCTGGGGATATTTTTTCCGTAATGTTTTTCCGTTTTCGGGGTTAGCCGTCAGCCAAGGATATTCTTTTTTCAGAGTATGCTTGATGGAGAATACAGTTATTATTGAGGCAAGAAATTCCAGTGCGATCCACCCGATGTAACCGTATGAAAAGTAGGCAATCGCAAAGATTTGCAGGATCACTTTGATCGTCTTTATCGACTGTACCACGGAATTCAACATGTAGTCTTTCTGATCTGCAGTCAAGACGATTTGCCGGTAATTGAAAAAATATCCGGTTAGGGAACTAATCAGCAAAACGGCGAATGTAGCGTAAGCATACCATAACGGGAGATCGGCTTTTGCAAAAAAACGAGAAAAGAAACACATCAGAATTCCCGCTCCGAAAAGGATTATGATTCCGATTCTGCGATACAAATATCCTTGTACCGAAACTATTTCGTTAACCTGTTGGCGATTCCTGTCGGCCAAGGGCTTGTATAGGGAATAGCTGATTGCAGTGCCGATTCCTAACTCTGCCAAATTCAGAAATTGGAGCAGATTGACAGCCGTTGTATTGAGACCGAGAATTTCTGCGCCGAGATGATCGAGAAAGATCTTTCTTGAGAAAAACTGAAGAATTAAGTTGATCGCATAATAAAACAATGCAATACGGATATTCCGGAGGCTTTTATGCGTTCTTGATTCAACCATTCAGAGAAAAATTGAAATGATTCGGAGAAATGAATTTCTCAGATTTGATCGGTTATCAATGGATTTATTACCGATTGCAGTACATTTCTTTGTAATATTTTACATACTCCCCCGAGGTCACGTTATCGATCCACTTTTGGTTATCGAGATACCATCGGACTGTTTTTTCGATGCCTTCTTCGAACTGGAGGGTCGGTTCCCAGCCGAGTTCGTTTTTTAGTTTGGAGGAGTCTATCGCATAGCGCAGGTCGTGCCCGGCCCGGTCAGCGACATAGGTAATCAGTTTTTCGCTCGCGCCTTCCGGCCTTCCCAAGAGTCGGTCGACGGTTTTGATGATGACCTCGATCAGATCGATGTTCTTCCACTCGTTGAATCCCCCGATGTTGTACGTTTCGGCGATTTTCCCCTCGTGGAAAATCAGGTCTATGGCCCGTGCGTGGTCTTCCACGTATAGCCAGTCGCGGACGTTCTGCCCCTTGCCGTAGACGGGCAGCGGCCTGTCGTTCCGGATGTTGTTTATGAACAGCGGGATCAGCTTTTCGGGGAACTGATAGGGTCCGTAGTTGTTCGAGCAGTTGGTTACGAGCGTCGGCAGGCCGTATGTATCGTGATAGGCCCTGACGAAGTGGTCCGACGAGGCCTTGCTGGCCGAGTAGGGGCTGTGCGGATCGTACTTGGTCTGCTCGGTGAAGAACTCGTCTCCGTAGGGTCCCCCTCCGCACTCGTTTCCGTTCGGATCGCCTTGGGGCCGCGTCATCGGCAGCGCTCCGTAGACCTCGTCGGTGGATATGTGGTAGAACCGTTTCCCCTCGTAGTCTCCGTTCCATTGCTCCTTGGCCGCCTGAAGCAGCGACAGCGTTCCCATGACGTTCGTCCGGGCGAAGGTGAACGGGTCCCGGATCGATCGGTCGACATGGCTTTCGGCCGCGAGGTGTATCACCCCGTCGACGGCATACTCCCGGAAGAGCTCCCGCATCCTCTCGTAGTCGCAGATATCGGCCTTTATGAAAGCGTAGTTCGGGGCGTTCTCGACGTCCGCGAGGTTGGCCAGATTGCCCGCATAGGTCAGCTTGTCGAGGTTGACGATGCGGTATCCGGGGTACTTGTTTACGAACAGGCGTACCACATGGCTCCCGATGAAGCCGGCGCCGCCCGTGATCAGTAT
>CDZU01013605.1_pt1 | contig 16265 bp, 11 predicted proteins | sample 557441 | NCBI WGS metagenome assembly CDZU01 (sample SAMEA3182114, study PRJEB8094) | gut metagenome | biome: human; feature: gut; material: Stool; isolation source: human stools | place: Canada | collected 2013-06-10
GTCGGTGCGGGCGGCGCCGGCATGGTTGCCGCCGCGACGGCCGTCGACAACGGCGCGACCGGGATCGTCCTTGAGAAGATGGCCATGCTCGGCGGCAACACCGCCCGCTCCGAAGGCAACATGTCCGCCATGGACCCCGAACCCGAAAAGCTTCTGCCGATGACGCGGGCCGTGCGCGACATCATCGCCAAGTACACGAACCCGAAGCCGAGCTTCAGAAGACGGTTCTCAAGCAGCTCGCAGAGCGGCAAGAAGTACATCTTCGACTCTCCCGAGCTCTTTGCGCTTCAGACGATCGTGGGCGGCAACTGCAAGAACGACGCCAAGCTCGTTCTCACGATGACCCGCAACGCCACGGCCGCCATGAAGTGGCTTGACGTCCAGTCCGACATGACGTGGTTCCACGTGCCGCGCAGCTGGGTCGATGTCGGCATCGGCGGCCTTTATCCGCGCGGGCAGTGGCCGTGTCAGGCCGACGGCAAGACGCCGATCTCCACGTACGACGCCTACATCCGTCCGCTCGCCGCCAAGGTCGAGGCCGCAGGCAACCCGATCTACAAGAACATGAAGGTCGTGAGCGTCGAGCGTGACGCCTCCGGCCGCAGCGTGGTCCTCGCCGCAGGCGGCTACGGCGCCAACCTGCAGATGGTCAAGAAGTACAACGACATCTCCGTCACCGTGACCTCAAACTCTCCGGCTACCACCGGCGAAGTGCTTGAGGAAGCCGTCGCCGCAGGCGCCGGTCTCACGGGCATGGAGTGGATCCAGATCCATCCGCACGGCAATCCGAAGAACGGCGAGCTTGAGTCCACCATCGCCGCCCGTCCGTCCGACACGCCGTACGTTAACTGCGACGGCTTGCGCTTCGTCGACGAAACGGGTCGCCGCGACGAGATCTCCTACGGCATCCTGAAGCAGACCGGTCAGGTTGCCTTCTCGATCTACGACCAACGCACGATCGAGGAGAAGAAAATCGAGTCCGCCATCGCCCACGGCTATGCCTTCAAGGCCGACACGCTTGAAGACCTTGCCCGCCAGGCCGGCATCGACTGGAAGAACTTCGAGAAGACCATGAAGGCCTACAACGAGGCCTCCGTGTCCCAGAATACGAAGTCTCTCCCCGTGCCGAAGATCCTCATCGGCAATCCGGTCGTGAAGGCGCCGTTCTACGCCGTGCCGATCACGACGACCATCCACCACACGATGGGCGGTCTTCGCATCAACGAGAAGACCCAGATCCTCGACAAGAACGGCAACGTGATCCCGGGCCTCTACGCCGCATGTGAGATCACGGGCGGCATCCACGGCGGCAACCGCCTCGGTCGCAACGCCCTGACCGACCTTCTGGTCTTCGGCCACATCGCCGGCCAGGAAGTCGCCCAAAAACAGTAAGGCCGATTGAGAGCCGTGCCGTCTGTCCCTCGCGGGCGGCACAACAAAAGAAGAAAAGGGCGCCCGCAGCGCGAAAACGCTGCAGGCGCCCTTCTTCTTTTGGCTGTTCTCCGCGCAGCTGTCCGCGGGGGCGGGCTTGCAGAGGATCTTCAGCCTCAGGCCTTTGCGGGGCGGGCCGAGGCGAGGATCGCGGCGATCTGGGCGGGCGTGATGTTCTTGTGCTCGCCGAGCTTCCAGTTGCGTTCCTCGAAGCGGCGGACGATCTCGCGTTCGACGTCTTCACCGACGCCTGCCTCGTCAAGGCGGGTCGGCAGACCGAGGGAGGCGAAGAAGGCCTCGAGCCTCACGATGGTTTCGAGGGCGCGCTCGCGGTCGGTGCCGTAATGCACGTCGAAGACGCGTTCGCCCATCTGCACGAGCTTGGCTTCCTTCGTGTCGATGAGGACGCGAAGGAGAGCGGGGAAGACGATGGCGAGCGTGGCGCCGTGGGCCATGCCCGTGAGGGCGGTGATTTCGTGGCCGATGGCGTGGGTGGCCCAGTCCTGATTCACGCCCATGCAGATCATGTCGTTGAGGCCGAGCGTAGCCGTGAGCATGTAGTCGGCGAGCACGTCGTAGTCGGGTTCGGGCGTACGCAGCGCGGGCGCGATGTCGACGAGCGTGAGAAGGAGCCCTTCGGCCCAGCGGTCCATCGGACGGGACTGGCCGGGTTCGGTCATGTACTGCTCGAGCACGTGCGCGGTGATGTCGGCGAGGGACGCGGCGACCTGGGCGGCGCCGAGCGAGCGGCAGCACTCGGGGTCGAGAATCGAGAAGCGCGGATTTTCAGGCGCGACGAAGGCAAGCTTCTCCTTCGTCTCAAGGCGGGAGATGACGCTGTTGGCGTTCATTTCGGAGCCCGTGGCCGGGAGCGTCATGACGCTCGCGTAGGGAATGCAGCGGGCGGGACGGCGGGAGAGGACGATGTCCCAGGCGTCGCGCGTTTCGCCCTCGGTGAGGGCGCAGGCAACGAGCTTGGAACCGTCGAGCACGGAGCCGCCGCCCACGGCGAGGATGAAGCCCGCCTTCTGTTCGCGGCCGAATTCGATGCACTTCCTGAGGGTTTCGACCTTGGGGTTGGCCTCGATGCCCCAGAATTCGACGTGGTCGATGCCGGCGAGCGCGGCCTTGACTTGGTCGTAGACGCCGTTGCGCTTCACGGAGCCGCCGCCGAAGGTGACGAGGACGCGCACGCCCTCGGGGATGTGGCGGGTGAGGGAGGCGATTTCGCCGCGGCCGAAAATGAGTCGGGTCGGATTGTAATACTCGAAGTTCTGCATGAGGGAGCCTTGAAAAAAGTGGTTTTGCTGACAGTATACGGAGCCGGGCCGCGGGTGGAAAGGCGCGTTTTCGTTCAATGCAGAAGGGGGAGGTCCGCGATGCGGGCCTCCCCCTTGGGTTCGTGTCGATTCGTCGGGGACGAAGGATCCGTTACTGGACCTTGGCGTTCTTGACGAGTTCGCCGAAGTGCTGGTTGACGCGCTGGTTCGTGAGCGCGTTGACGAGCGCGGGCTTCTGAGCCTCGAAGGTCGGGAAGAGCTGGGCCGGACGCTTGGCGTCAAGCTTCACGACGTGGAAGCCGAACTGCGTGCGCACGGGTTCCTTGCTGACCGTGCCTTCCTTCATGCCGGCGAAGGCGTTGCCGAAGGTCGGAACGAAGGAGCGGGGAACGACCCAGCCGAGCTGGCCGCCGCGATCCTTGTTGCCGCGGTCTTCGGAGAATTCCTTGGCGAGCTTGTCGAAGTCGGCGCCCTTGTTGAGGCGGCTGATGATGTTCTTGGCCTGGTCTTCGGTCTTGACGAGGATGTGGCGGACCTGGTATTCGGTCGGGCCGTAGGCGGCCTTTTCAGCCTCGTAGGCCTTGCGGACGTCTTCGTCCTTGACCGGGTTTTTCTTGGCCCAGTCGCGCAGGACGGCGTTGATGAGGACCTGGTTGCGGGCGGCTTCGATGGCCTGCTTGACGTCGGAGTTGCGGTCAAGCTTGGCCTTCTTGGCTTCCTGAAGCAGGACGGTCTGCTGCGTGAGGACGTTCTTCACCTGGCGCTCAAGTTCGGCGCCTGCGGGCTGGCCCTGAGCGACGGCGCTGTCGTAGAGTGCCTTCTGCTGGGCAACGCTGACGGTTTCACCGTTGACCTTGAAGGCCTGAAGTTCAGCGTTGGCCGCGCCGGCGGCCATCATGGCGGCCATGCCGAGAACCAAAAGTTTCTTTTCCATTTCTTTCTTCCTTTACTGCCGCAGGTGTTCGGCGCTTCCCGGCACCGTACGCCGCTATCAGGTTGTTAGTCATTGCACCCGAAATTATAAGGGGTTCGGGCGTCATGCAGGTCAATTCTGCCTAGTGACGGCGTGTTTGGTCATGAACACGCCGATGCCAATTGTAAAGACTAGTGTCAGGCCCATCAGGCCGAAGAGCTTGAAGTTGACCCAGGTGTCGGTCGAACAGAGGTAGGCGACGAGGAGGTTGACGACGCCCATGGCCGCGAAGAAGCCGATCCACATGTTCTGGAGCGTCCCCCAGGCGTGGCCGGGCATTTCGATCTCGGCCTTGGAGAGAAGCATGCGGATGAAGTTTCGGCCCGCGAAGTTGCCGTAGACGAGGATGCCGCCGAAGATCCAGTAGAGGATCGTGGGCTTCCACTTGATGAACATCTCGTTGCGAAGATAGAGCGTGAGGCTGCCGAAGACGACGATGACGGCGAGGCTGATCCAGAGCATCGGCTCGACCTTGCGGCCGCGCAGCATGAGCCAGCCCACCTGCAGGAAGGTGGCGGCGATGGCGACGACGGTGGCGATGAAGACCGGAGCGGTCATGGCGGTGAGGCCCTCGCCCATGAAGCGCTCGGCAAGCGCGATGGCGGCGTCGGGCTGGCCCTCGGCGATCTTGAAGGCCGCGAAGAAGAGGATGACGGGGAAGAGGTCGAAGAGAAGTTTCATCGTAAGGAGGTTCGTGTGGAGCGGGATCCTGAAATTTTAGCGAAATTGGCAGTTGATGTTTCAGGGGGAGGCCCTGGGGCCGAAGGCTTGGTAACATTTCGAACATTGTTCAGGTGCTTCGAAACGTTTTCGTCACCTGGGACAGGTATCGTTGTGCAGTCGGGGGCTCCCGGCCGTCAGGGGACGGTTTGTGCCGCGCTCCCGCAACACGATATGAACAACGGACTTTCGTTATGCAATTTGCAAGAAAAATAGTGCTGCTTTCCGCCGTCGTGATGATGGGCGCCGCAGGAGGCGCGGCAGCCAAGGAGAATGATTTGACGAACGCAACCAAACCCGTTTCCGTCGTGACCGTCGAGGGCATGACCGAGTACAGGCTCCCGAACGGCCTGCGCGTCGTGCTCTATCCCGACATGAGCAAGCCGACCGCCACGGTCAACATGACCTATCTCGTGGGCTCGCGTCACGAGAACTACGGCGAGACCGGCATGGCCCACCTTCTCGAACACCTGATGTTCAAGGGGTCGAAAAACTATCCAAATCCGACCGCCGAGTTCACGAAGCGCGGCTTCCGCATGAACGGCTCGACGTGGCTCGACCGCACGAACTACCACGTCTCCTTCACGGCCTCGGACGACAACATGAAGTGGGCGCTCGGCTGGCAGGCCGACGCCATGATCAACTCGTTCATCGCCCGCAAGGACCTCGACACCGAGATGACCGTCGTGCGCAACGAGTATGAAATGGGCGAGAACCGTCCGACGAGCGTGCTCCTCAAGCGCATGCAGTCCGTGCTCTTCGACTGGCACAGCTACGGCCGCAGCACGATCGGCGCCCGAAGCGACATCGAGAACGTCGAGATCGAGAACCTCCAGGCCTTCTACCGCCGCTACTACCAGCCCGACAACGCCGTGCTGACGGTTTCGGGCAGGTTCGACACGGACGAGGTGCTTGGCTGGATCGCCGAGCTCTTCGGCCCGATCGCCAAGCCCGAGCGCGTGCTTCCTAAGGAGTGGACGGTCGAGCCCGCCGCCGACGGCGAGCGCGAGTTCACGGTCCGCCGTCCCGGCGAGACGCAGATGCTCATGATCGGCTACCGCCTGCCCGCCGCCCTGCATCCCGACTGGGAGCCTGCGGCCATGGCCACGTCGATCCTTTCCGACGCCCCGACGGGGCGCCTCTACAAGGAGCTCGTCGAGACGGGCCTTGCCACGCAGGTCTTCGGCTGGACGATTCCGGGCGCCCAGCCCAGCTTCGTGGTCTTCGGCGCTCAGGTCAAGAAGGGCGAGGACCTCGGTCCGGTCCGCGCGAAGATGGTCGACGTGATCGAAAACTCCTTTGCCAGGACGCCCGTGACCGATCAGGAGCTTGAACGCCAGAAGGCCGAGCAGGCCACGATGTTCGAGCGCCAGATCAGCGATCCCGAAGCATTCGCCGTGGGCCTTTCCGACTACATCGCACTCGGCGACTGGCGCGTGTTTTTCGCCGACCGCGATGCGATCGCGCAGGTGAAGACCGCCGAGGTCGACAAGGCCGCCGCCCGCTACTTCGTGCGTGACAACCGCGTCGTCGGCAGCTACATCCCGACGGACGAGCTCAAGCGCGCCGACATCACGGCCGCGCCCTCCGTCGACGAGTACCTCAAGGGCTTCAAGTTCCGTCAGGAAGGCCGCACGGCCGAAGCCTTCGACGTCGATCAGGACAACATCAACGCCCGCACGCAGTTCGTCGAGGCGGGCGGCGTGAAGATGGCGCTGCTGCCGAAGAAGACGCTCGGCGAGACCGTCGTCGTGCAGATGAGGTTCCTCAACGGCAACTTGAAGACGGGCGCCAACGCCGCCGTCTCGATGCTCTCGACCGCCATGCTCTCGCGCGGCACGTCCACGATGACGCGCGACGAGATCGACGACGCCTTCACGCAGCTGCGCATGGAGGGTTCGCCCTTTGCGTTCACGACCGACCGCGAGCATCTCTCGGCCGCCGTGGGCCTTGCGGGCAGCATCCTCACGGACGCCGCCTTCCCTGAAAAGGAATTCGAGACCCTGAAGCGCCAGACCCTCGTCGGCCTGCGCGCCAAGTCGGACGATCCGGGCACTAAGGCCCGCGACGCCCTCACGGAGCACTTCAACACCTATCCGAAGGGCGACGCCCGCCGCACGGAGACGAGCGCCGAGCTCATCGCCGAGGTCGAGGCCCTCACGCTTGACGACGTGCGCAACTACTGGCGCAACGTCTTCGGCACGGGTCGCGGCTACATCGCCGTCGTCGGCGACTTCGATCCCGAAGCGGTTGCGGGCGACCTGCGCCGCGCCGTCGTCGGCCGCAAGCTCTCCACCGTCGTCTACGAGCGTCCCGTGCACGAGTTCAAGCCCGTTGCATCGGCCCGCATCGTCATCGACACGCCTGAAAAGGAAAACGGCACGCTGATGGCCCGCGTCGACCTGCCGGCCAACGTGGCCGACGCCGATGCCGCGGCCCTCGTCACGGCCGACTGGATCCTCGGCGGCTCCACGGGTCTCTCGAACCGCATCGTGACCCGTCTGCGCCAGAAGGAGGGCCTCTCCTACGGCGCCGGCAGCGGCATCACGCTCCCGCGCTTCGGCAACCGCGGCCATTGGTCCGTCGGTGCGATCGTCGCTCCGCAGAACGTCAGGCAGGCTGAGGCCAGCCTGCGCGACGAGCTCGCCCGCGCCGTCAAGGACGGCATCACCGAGCAGGAGCTCGCCGAAGCCAAGCGCGGCCTGATCGAGTACCGTGCGGTGAACCGCGCCCAGGACGGCACGCTCGCGGGCAGCTGGATCAACTTCATGGAATCCGGCCGCGACTGGTCCTTCTCGAAGGACATGGAAGTCGCCATCGAGAAGCTCACGGTCAAGGACGTCAACGCCGCGATCCGCCGCATTGCGGATCCCTCGAAGATGACCTTCGTGCTCGCCGCCGACCTTGCGAAGGCCAGGGAAGCGGGCAAGGACTTCTCCAAGCAGTAATCTGCTGAAGCTCCCTGCCGGGCCAGACGGCATCAGGCGCCCCGCCGCTCCGACGCGAGCAGCGGGGCGCTGTCGTTTCTGAACGCCCCTCGCAGGCATAAAATGTCGGATTGTTCAGGATTATTTCGAGGAGACAACTCATGCAGACCGCACCCAATATCGTCCACGGCGACTGGAAGACCTATCAGCACGAGGCCGAGCGCGTGCGCGCCATGGTCTTCATCGCGGAGCAGAAGGTGCCCCGCGAGCTGGAGTTCGACGAGGACGACAAGACGGCCGAGCACTTCATTTCGTTCGACGCAAGGCACATGGTCACGGGCTGCGCAAGGCTGCTCGACAACGGTCGCATCGGCCGCGTCGCGGTACTCCGTCCCTTCCGCGGCCGCGGCATCGGCGAGGCCGTGATGAAGACTGTCCTCGAGCGCGCGAAGGCGCGCGGCATGAAGGACGTGCACCTCGCCGCACAGGTGCAGGCCATGCCGTTCTATGAGCGCCTCGGCTTCGAGCCCTTCGGCGACGAGTTCGACGAGGCAGGAATCCCGCACCGCATGATGCGCCTCGTTTTCTGAGGGGTGAGGAAAGCTTCTTGCGTGTCATGCAACTTTTGCTTTTAGGATCAAGCCGCGGCGTCCTTCCTGTCCGGAGGGGCGCCGTTTCGCATGCGTGAAAATGAAGCGGCCCGCCTTCGCAGTGGAAGACGGGCCGTGGACTCAGCAGGTCTCAGGCGCGGGTCACTTCAGGCCGAAGATGAGCTCGGCGATCTGAACGGCGTTCGTCGCGGCGCCCTTGCGGACCTGGTCGGCGCAGCAGAAGAGCGTGAGCGAGCGGTTGAAGGACGCGGCGTCGGCGGAAAGGTCGCGGCGCACGCGGCCGACGTAGACGAGGTCTTGGTCGCTCGTAAGGAGCGGCATCGGGTACTGGCCGTTGTTCGGATCGTCGCAGAGGACGACGCCGGGAGCTTCGGCGAGGAGCTCGCGGGCCTTGTCGGGCGTGATGTCGTTCTCGAACTCAAGGGTGATGGCCTCGGAGTGGGAGCGGATGATGGGCACGCGCACGCAGGTGCAGGCGAAGCGGATGGTCTCGTCGTGGAGCATCTTGCGGCCTTCGTTCTGCATCTTCATCTCTTCCGAGGAGTAGCCCATTTCGTTGAAGCCGCCGATCTGCGGGATCAGGTTGTAGGCGATCGGATAGGGGAAGCAGGAGCCTTCGGCGCGCTGGCCGTCGGCGGCCTTGACTTCGGCCTCAAGGGCGTCGATGCCGGCCTTGCCTGCGCCGGAGACGGCCTGATAGGTCGAGACGACCATGCGGCGGATGCGGGCGTGGCGGTGAAGCGAGTTGACGGCGGTGAGGCCGATGATGGTCGCGCAGTTCGGGTTTGCGATGAGGCCCTTGGAGAGCTTCACGTCCTCGGGGTTCACTTCGGGGATGACGAGCGGAACATCGGGATCAAGGCGGAAGGCGCTGGAGTTGTCCACGACGTGGATGCCCATCTTCGCGGCTTCGGGCAGGAACTGCTTGGCGACGGGATTGTCGGCGGCGCCGAGCAGGAGGTCAAGGCCCTTGAAGGCCTCGAGGCTGGCTTCCTGAACTACGATGTCCTGGCCCTCGTAGTTGATCACCTTGCCTGCGGAGCGGGCGGAGCCGAAGAGGCGGAGTTCGGAGATGGGGAACTTGCGTTCGGCGAGGACGATTCGCATCTGTTCGCCGACGGCGCCCGTGGCGCCGAGAATGCCGACTTTGTAGCTGGCCATGATGATTGTCTCCTGTCAAGCGTTCTGAGCCTGCTGGGCCCTGACTTCTTTGGCTTCAGCGGCAAAGGTTTCGTAAAGGGCGGCGACGGCGCGGTTGAAGTCCTTGTTTTCGACGCCGACGATGATGTTGAGCTCGGCGCTTCCCTGGGCGATCATGCGGACGTTGATGCCGGCCTTGCCGAGGGCGGCGAAGAGACGGCCCGAGGTGCCGGGGCGGGAGTTCATGTTGCGGCCCACCGTCGCGATCAGCGCGAAGGGTTCGGTGAGGCGGATGGAGTCGGGCTTCATTGCCTCCTGGATGCGGGCGATGATCTCGTAGACGTTCTGCTTCACGTCGGCCTTGGCGACCACGACGGAGAAGCTGTCGATGCCGGAAGGCAGATGCTCGACCGAGACGTTGTAGGACTCGAGGATGGAGAGCACCTCGCGCACGAAGCCAACGCGGTTGGACATGTTCTTCTTCGAGATTTCGATGGAGACGAAGTCCTTCTTGCCTGCAATGCCGGTGACGAGCGGAGCCGTCGGGTCGGCGGGGATCTTGTCGCGCACGATCGTGCCCAGATCCTGCGGGCGGTTGGTGTTGAGGACCTGAATCGGAATGTTCCTCTCGCGCAGTGGGAAGACGGCGTCTTCGTGAAGCACGCTCGCGCCCATGTAGGAGAGCTCGCGCAGCTCGGAGAAGGTGATCTGTTCGATGTTGCGGGGATTTTCGACGATGCGCGGGTCGGCCATCAGGAAGCCGGAGACGTCGGTCCAGTTCTCATAGAGGTCGGCCTGGATGCAGCGGGCGAGGATGGAGCCCGAGATGTCGGAGCCGCCGCGGCTCATGACGCGGACGTGGCCGTCGGGAAGCCGGCCGTAGAAGCCGGGCATCACGAAGCGGTCGTGCTTCTTGAGGATTTCCTTGAGGCGTTCGGTGGTTTCGTTGAAGTTGAAGGTGCCGTCGAAGTTGATGCAGACAACGTCGGTGGCGTCGACAAAGGGGAACCCGAGGTAGTCTGCCATCAGGCGGGAGGTGAAGTACTCGCCGCGGCTGACGATTTCGTCGACGGACATTTCGGGAAGGCTGTCGCGCATCTTCGCGAGATCGGTCTCGATGTCGACCTTCAGGCCGAGCTCGTCGCGAATGCTGCGGAAGCGGTCGGCGATCATGTTGAAGAGCGGCAGATAGTCGACGTGATAGGTCACGTGGGCCTGGCAGAGATAGAGCAGGTCGGTGATCTTGTTGTCACCCTTGAAACGCTTGCCGGAGGCCGAGGAGACGACGAATCGTCGGGACGGATCGGCCTCGATGATGGCCTTGACTTTCTTGAATTGTTCGGCGTCGGCGACGCTCGAGCCGCCGAATTTGGTGATTTTGATCATGTTGGATTACTCCGTGGCCTGAGGTTCAAAGGCAAGGAAGGACTGCTTTTGACGCGCGATCTCGATGAGCTCGGCGAGGGGGCGTCCCGGAAGGACTTCGTCCGGGAAGTGGCCTGTTCCGCAGAGCAGGGCGGGGTCGTACGTCAGGGGGCGGTCGAGAACCGGCCTGCCGGTCTCTCCGCGTCCGAGGGAAATCAGGTCCTGAATCATGGCGTCGGCCGTGGGCCTGCCGCCCGCGCCCTGCCCGACGATCGAGAGGGCGCCCACCACGTCGCCGGTGATGCGGCCGTAATTCAGGTTGTCGTGAACGTGTGCGGCGATTTCGTCCTGGGAAAGAAGCACCGGCACGATGCCGACGGCGTAGCGATCGCCGCGCCTTTCGCTGAGCATCATGAGGCGGAGGCTGCGGCCACGCTCGCGGGCCGCGGCGATGATGCCGCTCGTCACGCCCACGATGCCCGCCGTCGGAATATCGCTCACGACGGGGGTGCGGTAGGCAAGCGAGGCGGAGATGATCGCCTTGTTGCGGACGTCGGCGCCCGTGATGTCGGCCGTCGGGTCGGCTTCGGCGTAGCCGAGGGCCTGGGCGCGTGCGAGCGCCTCCTCGAAGGAGAGGCCGCTCCTCTCCATGTGGTCGAGCATGTAGTTGCAGGTGCCGTTGAGGATGCCCGAGACGTCGGAGACCTCGTTGAAGCGGGCGGTCTTCTTGATCATCTCGACCCAGTGCATGCCGCCTCCACAGCTCGCTTCGAAGAGAAGCGAGACGTTGTTGGCGCGGGCAAGCTCGGCGAGTCCCTTGAGATCGGCGGCCACGGCGGCCTTGTTGGATGTGACGACGTGCTTGCCGGCCGCAAGCGCGGCGCGGATGTAGGAGAGGGCGGGGTCGCGGCCCGGGAGAGCCTCGACGATGCACGTGACCTCGGGGTCGTTCAGCACGGCCTCGAACGAGTCGGTCATCAGGGGGCCGTCCGCGTGGCCGGGTCGCCGCAGAATGTGCCTGATCCTGATCCCGCAGTCACGCTCGTCCAGAAGTTCGGCCACGGTGCGGCCGACGGTTCCGTATCCAAGCAGTCCGATGTTCAATTGGGGCTCCGTTTTCGTGAAGGGCGATTCGCTCACGCTTCAGGATTGAAGCCTGAGCGGAAAACACCACTTATGCATCATATCGGATTATTCTGCCAACGTCTTCGGGCGCATGTCTTAGGTGAAATGCCCTAGAAGGCTTTAGCCTTGAGGTGAAACGCGGTTTTTTTGCAGGCTTTGTGCCACAATGAACCGATTGTTCCCAAATTTCGGAGAAGTTCCTCCATGATCTACCACAGCACGAGAAGCCTTGAAAACGGCGTGAATGCCCGCGAAGCCCTGCTCAAGGGCCTGTGCGACGACGGTGGCCTCTATGTGAGCGACGAGCTCCTCACCTGCGTCCTGACGCCCGACATGCTCAAGGGCCTCACGTACCGCGAGACGGCGCTGCGCGTCTTCTCGGTCCTGCTCTCCGACTTCACGAAGACCGAGCTCGCCGAGGGCATTGAGCGCGCCTATGCCGACAACTTCGCGAGCGTCGCCGTGACGCCCGTGACCCGCGTGGGCGACGAATTCCTGCTCGAGCTGCATCACGGTCCCACGTCCGCCTTCAAGGACGTCGCCCTGTGCATGCTGCCGCAGCTCATGAGCGCCGCGCTCAAGGACACGGGCCGCCGCGTCATGATCGCGACGGCGACCTCGGGCGACACGGGCAAGGCCGCCCTTTCGGGCTTCATGAACGTGCCCGGCATCGGCATCACGGTCTTCTATCCGCATGGCAAGGTGAGCGACATCCAGTACCTGCAGATGGCGACCCAGGAGGGCCGCAACGTCGCGGTCGCCGCCGTCGAGGGCAACTTCGACGACGTGCAGAGCACCGTCAAGAAGATCTTCGCCTCGGACCTCAGGCAGGAGCTCGCCGACGAAGGCGTGGAACTTTCCTCGGCCAACTCGATCAACATCGGCCGCCTCGTGCCCCAGGTCGTCTACTACTTCGACGCCTACCGCCAGCTCGTCGAGGCCAACGAGGTCGAACAGGGCGCCAAGGTCGACTTCTGCGTCCCGACGGGCAATTTCGGCGACGTGCTCGCGGGCTACTATGCGTACCGCATGGGCCTGCCCGTGCGCCACTTCATCGTGGCGAGCAACGCCAACAACGTGCTCACGGACTTCCTGACGACGGGCGTCTACGACCGCAACCGTCCGTTCGTGAAGACGATCACGCCGAGCATGGACATCCTGATCTCGAGCAACCTCGAGCGCATGCTCTACTACGCATCCGAGGGCGACACGGCGCTCATCGCCCGCCTCATGGAGAACCTCAGGAACGAGGGCGTCTTCAGGGTCGAGGGCGAGATGCTCGAGCGCATCCGCTCGCTCTTCAAGTGCGGCTGGGCCGACGACGCCGAAACCTCCGCGATGATCCGCGAGGCCTGGCGCAAGGACGGCCGCCTCGTCGACCCGCACACCGCCGTGGCCCTCAAGGTCGCCCGCGAGCGCGCCGACAGGTCGGTGCCGTGCGTGGTGCTCTCGACGGCGAGCCCCTTCAAGTTCTGCCGCGACGTCTACATCGCGCTCACTGGCAGGCCGCTTGAAGGCGATCCCGACGGCTTCGCATACATGGACGCGCTTTCCGGGCTCACGAGTGAAAACGCCCCCGCGCCTCTTGCAGGGCTGCGCTCGATGTCCGTGCTCCACAAGGACGTCGTGCGTCCCGAGGGCATGGCCGACTTCATCCGCGCGGCCGTCGCGCGCGCATTCTGACAGGGGAGGCCGCACATGAAAGTCACCGTCCGCGTTCCCGCCTCGACCTCGAACCTCGGTCCCGGCTACGATTCGCTCGGCATGGCCCTCTCGCTGCAGGCGAAGTTCACGTTCGAGCCCTCCGACGAGCTCGTGATCGAGGGCTGTCCCGAGGCCTACCGAAATGCCGACAACCTCGTCATGCAGGGCTTCCGCATGGTCTGCGAGAAGGCGGGCCGTCCCGTGCCCGCCGTGCATCTCGTGATCGACTCCGAGGTGCCCGTCGCTCGCGGTCTCGGATCTTCGAGCACCTGCATTGCGGGCGGCATGGCCGCCGCCAACGCGATGCTCGGCAATCCGTTCACGACCGACGACCTCTTCCAACTCTGCACGGCCTTCGAGGGCCATCCCGACAACGCCGCGCCGGCCTTCCTCGGCGGCCTGACGGCGAGCTTCATGCACGAGGGCAGGGCCGTCGCCGTTCCGTTCTCGCCCGATCCCGCCTGGCGCTTCGTGGCCGTGATCCCGAACTACGAGGTCCGCACCGAGGAGGCCCGCAGGATCGTCAGGCGCGACATCGACCTCTCGGCCGCCGTTCACACGATGTCCCACGCCATCGCGATGGTGAGGGGCCTTGAGACGGGCGACGAGGCGCTGGTGGGCGCCGCCTGCGCGGACGTCCTGCACGAGCCCTACCGCCGCACGCTCATCGCCGAGTACGACGCCATGCGCGCCATGGCGCTCGAGGCGGGCGCCGCCACCTTCTTCATCAGCGGCTCGGGCTCGACCATGATCGCTGCCACGAAGTCCGAGGCCGTCGCCGAAGCCTTCGTCGCGAAGGTCCGCGAGACCTGGCCCGACTTCGCCGCCAGAGTGCTCACCGTCTGTCACGAGGGCACGACTGTCACGGTCGAGGACTGAGGCTGCAGCTTCTGAAGGAACAAAAAGGCGCCGTCTCCCGAATGAGGAGTCGGCGCCTTTTGCTTGGGCGTTCTGTTTGCGGACGACGGGATCAATGTTCGAGCACGTGCGGATTCTCGAGAAGACTTTCGGGCGTACCGTAGCGCACGAGGCAGATCTCGGCGCCGCCGATCTGGAGGATGAGGCCGAGCGGAGCGCTCTCTACGTCGAGGACCGCATAGAGGCTGTCGCCGTTTCCGACGGGTCGCAGCCCCTCGGGTACGCGCCTGTTCGTGAGCTCGGTGAAGAGCGCCTCAAGGGCGGCGATGATGGCGGAACGCCTCGGGTCGCCCACGATGAGGGACTTGTCGAACCGGAACTGCTTGGTTTCGAGAAGCTCGAGCGGCGCGTCGGGGCCGCTCTGAAGCATCGAGCCGTCGGCGCTTTCGCGCTCGCGTTCACGCCAGCGCAACTTGGCCTGCGCGTCCTGCAGGGCGCGCAGCGTGACGAGCGAGGGCAGAAGCGTCTCGGGCTTGGCCGCAGGGGGATTGAACGAGTAGAAGGGCTCTGCGGGATCGGGACGGGCGAAGAGGTCGCCCTGCACGAAGTGCGCGCCTGCGTCCCCACCGTCCGTCCTCTTCGGACGGGCACGCCCCTTGCGCAGCGGCACGACACCTTCGCGTGCAGTGCGCTCGAGAAGCTGGCGGATCACGCCCTCGGGTGTCAGTCCGGCCCCTGCGAGCACTTCGGCCGCCTTCCCCGCCTCGATCTCGTCGAGCGTGATGGTGAACGTGAGGGTCTTCTGCATGGGCTTGGGAATAAGTGAATCATGCGGGCGGAACGCTGTGTCCGCCTTGTCTGTCTGAGTCTAGCAGAGGAAATTTGGAAAAACGCTCAAAACCATGTTTTCCCTCAGGCGCAGGTGCCGGAATGTTGCGCGGACGCATCCAAAGGAAGCCCTCTCACGGGACGGCACGGCCGCCCTGCAGGGAGCCGGAAGATGGCTCGGTTGAATTTGCCATTTTGCCTTCCGTATAAGCCGACATAACATGTTCTGTCTGTTGCGCAGGAGAAAGGGTGAGGCTCATGTAGGAAAAGGCGGCCGTCACCACAGAGGGATGACGGCCGCCGGTCGAATGCGGATCAGTGCGATCAGGCTGCGGACGGGATCTTGTAGGGCAGCGGCAGGATCGAGATCGGCGCGCCTTCGGGCGTGAGCGTGAGGCGGCCCGTGAGGGCGGAGCGCAGGGACGAGAAGGCGACGAGGGTCGAGATTTCGCCCGCGACGGCCTGCGTCACGAAGCCGGCTTCGGCGCCGTCGCAGTATACGGGAGCGCCGGGGAGCGGGGCCTCGGTGCCGGCCACGAGGCCGAAGGCGGCGCGGCGGCTCGTCTCGCCGATGTGTTGGACGCGGGAGACGACTTCCTGTCCGGGGTAGCAGCCCTTGTTGAAGACGACGCCGCCCGAAAGTTCGTAGTTGACGGCCTGCGGCACGAAGAGTTCGCGTGAGCCCGGCCAGACGGTGGTCTTGCCTGCGGCGATTTCGGAGGCCCACCAGAGGGCGGAGTCCGTCGAGGCGTCGGCAAAGCGGGCGTCGTCCTTCGGGGCAATGATGAGCGCACGGCGGCCTCCTGCGCAGAAGCCCTCGACTTTGGAGGCAGGTTCGGCGTCGACGATGACGAGGCCGTCGTGGCGAACGACGCGGCTGGGCGCCGGGACGGGCAGGCCCGCAGCTTCGAGGAAGGCCTCGGCGCCGGCGGGAACGCCCGTCATGACGACGTCGCCGCCCGTGCACGTGAAGGTCACGTCGGCGCGGAGCACGTACATGCGCAGGCGCTTGAAGAAGGCGGGCGCAACAGCCTTCGGGACGAGCATCATGACGTCGTCGCCGTCCATCCAGACGCGGAACGTGGCGAGAAGGCGGCCCTTCGGGGTGCAGTAGCCCGCATTGCGGACTTCGTCGGCGAGGCCCGTGACGGCGTTCGTAAACTGGCCGTGCAGGAACGTGACGGCGTCCTTGCCAGAGACGCGCATCAGACCGTATTCGGTGACGCGGCAGCAGGGGGCGGTCGTCGTGAGGGCAAATCGGCCTGCGTCGTCGCCGGCGTCGGCGGTCGTGCAGGCATTGGCG
>CDZU01026880.1_pt1 | contig 16148 bp, 14 predicted proteins | sample 557441 | NCBI WGS metagenome assembly CDZU01 (sample SAMEA3182114, study PRJEB8094) | gut metagenome | biome: human; feature: gut; material: Stool; isolation source: human stools | place: Canada | collected 2013-06-10
GATCAAGTACCGATTCCATTCCCTTCCGGGAAACAGCGGCGGCAAGACCGCCGGAACGGAAAGGAAGGGATGCGATGCCTGTCTCAGAGATAGAAAATTATCGGGATTTGATTCTGGAGAACATCGAGTATGACTATCTGTGCCGAGAGTTTGACACCTATCGGGAGGACCTGGACGAGATTGTGGAGCTGATGGTGGAGACCGTCTGCGCCAAACGGAAAACCACCCGGATTGCTGGCAGCGACTTTCCACACGAGATCGTGCGCTCCCGGTTTTTGAAGCTGACCAGTGAGCATATCCGGTTTGTTATGGACTGTATGCAGAAAAACACCACCGAGGTCCGCAACATGAAGCAATACCTGCTGACCGTCTTGTTCAATGCGCCCACCACCATCAGCAATTATTACACCGCACAAGTGAATCACGATATGAACGCAGGCGGCTGGTAAGAGCCGCCTTTTCTCATGCCAAAGGAGGAACAACATGAACCAGATGGAAATTTTTAAGAACCCGGAGTTTGGAGCCATCCGCGCCGTAGAGATTGATGGCGAACCCTGGCTGGTGGGCAAGGACGTATCCCTGGCGCTGGGGTACACCAATCCGCAGAAAGCGATTCGGGACCATGTGGATGCAGAAGATCGGACGGTGAACGATTCGTTCACCGTCAACGGAACCGCCATCACGCTCATCAACGAGAGCGGCCTCTATTCCCTGGTGCTGTCCAGTAAGCTCCCCAAAGCAAAGCAGTTTCGCCGGTGGGTCACGTCTGAGGTGCTGCCCACCATCCGCAAGCACGGAGCTTACATGACCAGGGAAAAGCTGTGGGAAGTGGCCACTTCCCCGGAGGCGCTGCTGAAGCTCTGCTCCGAACTGTTGGCTGAGCGTGAAGAAAATGCGGTGCTGCGGGAGGAAAACGCTCTGTTGGAAGGCAAGGCCGCCTTTTTTGACCTGTTCATCGACATGAAGCATAGCACCAATCTCCGCACCACTGCCAAAGAGCTGCTTGTGCCGGAGCGCCGATTTGTCCGGTTCCTGCTGGAACAGCGGTTTGTCTATCGCACGGCATCCGGGAATGTACTTCCCTATGCAAAGCCCTCCAACGACGGCCTGTTCTGTGTCAAAGACTACTGCAACCACGGACACATCGGCTCCTACACGCTGGTAACGCCCCAGGGCAAGCTGTATTTTGCTCAGCTGCGTGACAGCATCCTGCTGATGATATGATGACCCGTTATCTTTTGAGGCGGCTGGTGGTCCCGCCTTAGTATCAAGCACCACCCCCTGCTAAATCCCACAAAAGGAGGCGATAACAATGCAGGAAGAAGTGGAAAACAGGACTTTGACGCTGGTAGTCAGCGGTTCCAAGTTCACCGGACGGCTGCTGAAAGCTGCTATTACCAAGTACCTTGCTCACCGCAAGGAAAAGAAGCTGCAAAAGCAGAAAAGCCGGGATGCTCCCGTGATTCCCCACGGCAAGCAAACGGTGAAACAGCTGATTGGTCAGAACCAGGGCGTGTCCAACATCGAGATCACCGACCCCTCCATCAAGGAGTTTGAGAAGATTGCCCGGAAGTATGGTGTGGACTATGCAGTGAAGAAAGACCGCAGCAGCTCCCCGCCCAAGTACCTGATCTTTTTCAAGGGGCGGGATGCGGATGCCCTGACCTCAGCCTTTACTGAGTACACCAACAAAATGATTAAGAAGGCGCAGAAAGCGCAGAACACCGAGCGCCCGTCTGTGCTGGAAAAGCTCAATCAGTTCAAAGAACTGGTCAAAAATGCCGTGGTGGATCGCATCAAGCGAAAGGAGCTGGAACGATGAACAAGCAGCTTGACATCAAAAAGCTCCTTTTGCTGAATATGCCCTACATCCTGATGGGGCTGTTCGCCACCAACTTTGGAGAAGCATGGCGGATGGCCGTGGGTGCAGATGCTTCGGCAAAAATGCTCTCGTTCTTCTCCACGCTGCCGGTGGCGCTGGCCAGCTGGTGGCCCAGCCTGCACCCGCTCGACCTGGTGGTGGGCTTGTGCTGCGGCGGTGGCCTGCGGCTTGCTGTCTATCTCAAAAGCAAGAACGCCAAGAAGTACCGGCATGGCATGGAGTACGGCTCCGCCCGCTGGGGAACCCATGAGGATATTGCACCCTACATTGACCCGGTGTTCCAGAACAATGTGATTCTGACCAAAACCGAGAGCCTGACCATGAACAGTCGCCCCAAGGACCCCAAGACGGCGCGAAACAAAAATGTACTGGTAATTGGCGGCTCCGGTTCCGGAAAAACCCGGTTCTGGCTGAAACCGAACCTGATGCAGATGCACTCGTCCTATGTGGTAACAGACCCCAAGGGCACCATCCTGGTGGAGTGCGGTAAAATGCTCCAGCGCGGCACACCCAAACTGGGCAAGGACGGCAAGCCCATGAAGGATAAGCACGGCAAGGTCATCTATGAGCCGTACCGGATTAAGGTCCTCAATACCATAAACTTCAAGAAGTCCATGCACTATAACCCCTTTGCCTACATCCACTCCGAAAAGGACATCTTGAAACTGGTTACGACGCTGATTGCCAACACCAAGGGCGAGGGCAAGGCCGGGGACGATTTCTGGGTCAAGGCAGAAACGCTGCTGTACTGCGCCCTCATCGGGTATATCCACTACGAGGCCCCGGTGGAGGAACAGAATTTCTCCACCCTCATCGAGTTCATCAACGCGATGGAGGTCCGGGAGGATGACGAGGAGTTCAAGAACCCCGTAGACCTGATGTTTGACGCGCTGGAGGCGGAGAAGCCCAACCATTTCGCAGTCCGCCAGTACAAAAAGTACAAGCTGGCAGCTGGCAAAACCGCAAAATCCATCCTGATTTCCTGCGGTGCGCGCCTTGCCGTGTTCGATATTGCGGAGCTGCGGGAGGTCACTTCCTACGACGAGCTGGAGCTGGACACCCTGGGAGACCGGAAAACCGCCCTGTTCCTCATTATGAGCGACACGGACGATAGCTTTAACTTCCTGATCTCCATGTGCTACACTCAGCTTTTCAATCTTTTGTGTGAAAAAGCCGACGATGTGTACGGTGGGCGGCTGCCGGTCCATGTGCGGTGCCTCATTGACGAGTGCGCCAACATCGGCCAGATTCCCAAATTGGAAAAACTGGTCGCCACCATCCGAAGCCGTGAGATTTCCGCCTGTCTGGTATTGCAGGCGCAGTCCCAGCTGAAAGCCATCTACAAGGACAACGCCGATACCATCATCGGCAACATGGATACCTCTATCTTCCTCGGCGGCAAGGAACCGACCACACTCAAAGAGTTGGCCGCTGTGCTGGGCAAGGAAACCATTGACACCTATAACACCGGCGAGAGTCGTGGACGGGAAACCTCTCACTCTCTCAACTATCAAAAATTGGGGAAAGAGCTGATGAGTCAGGACGAGCTGGCTGTTATGGACGGCGGCAAGTGCATCCTCCAGCTGCGCGGTGTGCGGCCTTTCCTTTCGAATAAGTACGACATCACCAAGCACCCCAATTTCAAATACACAGCCGACGCGGACCCCAAGAACGCCTTCGACATTGAGGCGTTCCTGTCCACCCGGCTCAAACTCAAGCCCAACGAGGTCTACGATGTGTACGAAGTAGACGCAGAGGGCGTGTAAATCTGTTCCGCTGTGAAAGGAGGGGTCATATCTATTCGCCGCAACTGCCCTTTTGGGGACATTGGCGTACAAAGCGGACAATCACCAAAAAATAATAAAAGAAGGAGGACAGCCGGAATCAGCCCCCGGAAACCGGGCGGCAGATTGTTCCGGCTTTTGTATGCCTATGAATGACTAATTCAAACTTTTCAAATGATTCCGGCTAACTATAATTTATGGCATTTTTCAATCAGGCTATCACCGTTCTTCAGACCCTCGTTATCGCTCTGGGCGCTGGTCTCGGCATCTGGGGTGTCATCAACCTGCTGGAAGGTTACGGCAACGACAACCCCGGCGCGAAGTCCCAGGGCATGAAGCAGCTCATGGCTGGCGCTGGCGTCGCCGTGGTCGGCATGGTCCTCGTACCCCTGCTCTCCGGTCTGTTCACCGTCTGATCGCTCCCGCCGCTAAGCTGTCATAAGAAATCCTTGCCGCCCCTGCCTCCAAGCGGGGGCGGCTGAAAGGAGGTTGACACCGTATGGATTTCTTGTTGGATGCCCTGACCCAATGGCTGAAAGAAATGCTGGTGGGCGGCATCATGGGAAACTTATCGGGGATGTTCGATTCTGTTAATCAGCAGGTCGCAGACATTGCTACACAGGTAGGCCAGACCCCCCTGGGCTGGAACGGAAGCATTTTTAGTATGATCCAGAACCTCTCCAACTCCATCATGGTGCCGATTGCTGGCGTGATCCTGGCTATCGTGATGACGCTGGAGCTGATTCAAATGATTACTGACCGAAACAACCTGCACGATGTGGACACCTGGATGATTTTCAAGTGGGTGTTCAAAAGTGCTGCCGCTATCCTCATAGTCACCAATACCTGGAACATCGTCATGGGTGTATTCGACATGGCGCAAAGTGTGGTAGCACAGGCAGCAGGTATCATCGGTTCTGACGCATCTATCGACATCTCCTCTGTTATGGGCGATATGGAGACCCGCCTAATGGAAATGGACCTGGGGCCGCTGATTGGCCTGTGGGCACAGTCTCTTGTGATTGGCATTACCATGTGGGCGCTGTATATCTGTATCTTTATCGTGATCTATGGCCGTATGATTGAGATTTACCTTGTGACTTCGGTTGCCCCTATCCCTATGGCTACCATGATGAGCAAGGAATCGGGCGGCATGGCACAGAACTATCTGCGTTCTCTGCTTGCCCTGGGCTTCCAGGCATTTCTCATCATCGTCTGCGTGGCGATTTATGCCGTGCTGGTACAGAATATCGCCACTGAATCCGACATCATCATGGCTATCTGGAGCTGTGTGGGCTATACGGTCCTGTTGTGCTTTACGCTCTTTAAGACAGGAAGCCTTGCAAAAGCTGTGTTTAACGCACACTAATCAGGAAGGAGGAAATCCCATTGGCTTATGTACCCGTACCCAAGGATCTTACGAAAGTCAAAACCAAGGTCGCGTTCAATTTAACCAAGAGGCAGCTGGTCTGCTTCAGCGGCGGGGCGCTCATCGGCGTACCGCTTTTCTTCCTGCTTCGGGGGCCTGCGGGAAACAGCGTGGCAGCCATGTGTATGATGCTTGTCATGCTGCCCTTCTTCATGCTCGCCATGTATGAGAAGCACGGCCAGCCACTGGAAAAGATCGTGGGGAATATTATCCGTGTCACGGTGATCCGCCCCAAGCAGCGCCCGTACCGCACCAATAACTTCTATGCCGTGTTGCAGCGGCAGGCAAATCTTGACGAGGAGGTGTACGACATTGTTCACGGCAATCAAAAGCTGGCTGCACCGGCTGTTCGGAAAAACCGAGGAAAAAGCTGTGCAGCCGGTCAGGACCAAGAAAAAGCTGTCCCGCGCCGACAGAAAGCAGATTGAGGCTGCCATTGCCCGTGCCAACCGCACAGACAAAAAGGAGAAATCGGCTCAGGACAGTATTCCCTATGAACGAATGTGGCCGGATGGTATCTGCCGGGTATCAGACGGTCACTACACAAAGACCATCCAATTCCAGGACATCAACTATCAGCTCTCACAGAACGAGGACAAAACAGCGATCTTCGAGGGCTGGTGTGATTTCCTCAACTACTTCGACAGCTCGATCAAATTTGAGCTGTCTTTTTTGAATCTTGCAGCATCCAAAGAGACTTTTGCCCGTGCCATTTCCATTCCTCTCCAGGGGGATGACTTTGACAGTATCCGGGTTGAGTACATGACCATGCTGCAAAACCAGCTGGCAAAGGGCAACAACGGCCTTATCAAAACCAAGTATCTCACCTTCGGCATTGACGCGGACAGCATCAAATCGGCCAAACCCCGTTTGGAGCGTATTGAGACCGATATTCTCAATAACTTCAAGCGCCTGGGCGTGGCTGCCGAAACTCTCGATGGTAAGGCAAGACTTGCCCAGCTCCATGGAATCTTCCACATGGATGAGCAGCTGCCGTTCCGCTTCGATTGGGATTGGCTCCCGTCCAGCGGCCTGTCCACCAAGGACTTCATCGCGCCGTCTGGGTTTGAGTTCCGCACTGGCAAGCAGTTCCGTATGGGTAAAAAATACGGGGCTGTTTCTTTTTTGCAGATTCTCGCGCCGGAGCTGAATGACCGGATGCTGGCCGATTTTCTGGATATGGAATCCAACTTGATTGTCAGCCTGCATATCCAGTCCGTGGACCAGATCAAGGCCATCAAGACGGTCAAGCGCAAGATCACTGACCTGGACAAATCCAAAATCGAGGAACAGAAAAAGGCCGTCCGTGCCGGATACGATATGGACATCATTCCCTCCGACCTTGCCACCTACGGTGCCGAGGCCAAAAAGCTCTTGCAGGATTTGCAGAGCCGGAACGAGCGAATGTTCCTCGTAACCTTCCTGGTGCTGAACACGGCTGACACCCCGCGCCAGCTGGACAACAATGTATTCCAGGCCAGTTCCATCGCGCAGAAGTACAACTGCCAGCTGACAAGGCTCGACTTCCAGCAGGAAGAAGGGCTGATGAGCTGCCTGCCTCTGGGTATCAACCAGATCGAGATTCAGCGCGGGCTGACCACCAGCTCCACAGCCATCTTCGTACCGTTCACCACCCAGGAGCTTTTCCAGAACGGCAAAGAGGCGTTGTACTATGGCATCAATGCCTTGTCCAGCAACCTCATCATGGTGGACCGCAAGCTGCTGAAAAACCCCAACGGCCTGATTCTCGGCACCCCCGGTTCCGGCAAGTCCTTCAGCGCCAAGCGTGAGATCGCCAACTGTTTTCTGCTCACAACCGATGATGTCATCATTTGTGACCCGGAGGCAGAGTACGCACCCCTGGTGGAACGCCTGCATGGGCAGGTCATCAAGATTTCGCCCACTTCCACCAACTATATCAATCCTATGGACCTGAACCTGGACTACTCGGACGATGAAAGCCCGCTGTCTCTCAAGTCCGACTTCATTCTGTCCCTGTGCGAGCTGATCGTGGGCGGCAAAGAGGGCTTGCAGCCGGTCCAGAAAACCATCATTGACCGCTGTGTGCGGCTGGTCTATCAGACCTATCTCAATGACCCCCGCCCGGAGAATATGCCCATTCTGGAGGACCTTTACAACCTGCTGCGGGCGCAAGAGGAAAAGGAAGCACAGTACATCGCCACGGCGCTGGAAATCTATGTGACCGGCTCCCTCAATGTGTTCAACCATCAGAGCAATGTGGACATCAACAACCGCATTGTTTGCTACGACATTAAGGAGTTGGGCAAGCAGCTGAAGAAAATCGGTATGCTGGTGGTCCAGGACCAGGTGTGGAACCGTGTCACCATCAACCGCGCCGCCCACAAGTCTACCCGCTACTACATTGACGAGATGCACCTGCTGCTGAAAGAGGAACAGACTGCCGCTTATACCGTCGAGATCTGGAAGCGGTTCCGAAAATGGGGCGGTATTCCCACCGGTATCACGCAGAATGTCAAAGATCTTTTGAGCAGCCGCGAGGTGGAGAACATCTTTGAAAACTCCGACTTCGTATATATGCTCAATCAGGCGGGTGGTGACCGGCAGATTCTCGCCAAGCAGCTGGGCATTTCCCCGCACCAGCTCAGCTATGTGACCCACTCCAGTGAGGGTGAGGGATTGCTGTTTTACGGCTCCACCATCTTGCCTTTTGTGGATCACTTCCCCAAGGATACAGAATTGTATCGCATTATGACTACCAAACCCCAGGAACTGAAAAAGGAGGATGAATGACCATGAAAACCAACACTGAACTGGATACTATGATGTTTTTTGACGATGCACTGGAGGGTGAGCACACCTGTCTGCTCACCAAGCTGGCGGATGCCGTCAGCGAGACCCGCACGGCGGCAGATCAGGAAATGGAACTGAATGAGGTTGGCGAGGCGGGCCTGCTGCGCCTGACGGAAATCTGGTGTGCCATGAGCGGCATTCCTGCTGTCATCATCTTTGAAGGCAGCCAGACCGAGCTGCTGGCCAATGTGGTGGCGCAGATCTACGCCCATCTGCTTCAGCACCCCTTCCATGACCCTGTGGGGCTGGCCGTCTGTGTGGAGCTGCGCTACATGACGGACGCCCTCATGCTGGGTGAATGGTTTGAATAAGGAACCGCGCCTGCGCTTTACAGACGAGGAACGGGCTGACCCGGCGCTGGAGAAGCCCATCCGCAAGGCGGACAAGGCCGCCGCCAAAGCGGATAAGGCGCAGGCTAAAATTCCCAAAAAGCAGGTCCGGCAAAAGACGGTAGACCCGGAGACCGGCAAAGTGACCACCAAGCTGGTGCTGGAGGACAAGAAGAAGCCGCCCTCCAAGCTGTCCCATGCGGTGCGGGATCCCCCCGCCAATGCCGCTCTGGGAAAAGTTCACAAGGAAATCCGGGAGACCGAACAGGACAATGTGGGCGTGGAGAGCGCCCACAAGTCCGAGGAGGCTGCCGAGACCGGCGCACGGTTGGTTCGGGAGGGCTACCGCAGCCACAAGTTGAAGCCCTACCGCAAGGCAGCCCAGGCCGAGCAGAAGCTGGAAAAGGCCAATGTGAACGCCCTGTATCAGAAGTCCCTGCGAGAAAATCCCCAGCTTGCCAGCAACCCCCTTTCCCGCTGGCAGCAGAAACAGGCTATCAAAAAAGAATACGCTGCCGCCAAACGCGCCGGTCAAGCTGCCGGAAATACCGCCAGCACCGCAAAAAAGACCGGCAAGGCCGCCAAGACGGTCAAGGAAAAAGCACAGGAGGCAGGGGCATTTGTCATGCGCCACAAAAAGGGCTTCCTGATTGCGGGTGCGATCTTCCTGCTGGTCTGTATGCTGCTCAACATCATGTCCTCTTGCTCTGTACTGAGCCAAGGAATTGGTTCGGTTATTTCTGGCACCACTTATCCTTCGGATGACCCAGAGCTTGTAGCTGTGGAGGCTGACTACGCTGCCAAGGAAGCGGCGCTGCAAGCCGAGATCGACAACATCGAAAGCAGCCATCCGGGGTATGACGAGTACCGCTACGACCTCGACATGATCGGGCATGACCCCCATGAGCTGGCGGCCTACCTGTCCGCTGTCTTGCAGGGCTACACCAGGCAGAGCGCCCAGGCAGAGCTGGAGCGCGTGTTCGACGCACAGTATGAACTGACGCTCACCGAGGAAGTGGAAGTGCGTTATCGGACGGAAACCCGAACTGACAGCCAGGGCAATAGCTACACCGTTCAGGTTCCCTACAACTACTACATTTTGAATGTGGCTCTCACCAGTAAACCCATTTCGTCTGTTGCCTCGGAACTTTTGACCCCGGAGCAGCTGGAAATGTACCAGGTGTACCGGCAAACGCTGGGCAACAAGCCGCTCATTTTCGGTGGCGGCTCCCCGGATATGAGTAATTCCGAGGACTTGACCGGCGTGGTGTTTGTCAACGGCACCCGCCCCGGTAATCAAGCTGTGGTGGATATTGCTAAAAGTCAGGTGGGCAATGTGGGTGGTCAGCCCTACTGGAGCTGGTACGGCTTCAATTCCCGTGTGGAATGGTGCGCCTGCTTCGTGTCCTGGTGCTACGGCCAGATGGGGCTGTCCGAGCCACGCTTTGCCGCCTGCCAGTCCCAGGGTATCCCGTGGTTCCAGTCTCACGGACAATGGGGCGGGCGTGATTACGCCAATATTGCCCCCGGCGACGCCATCTTCTTCGATTGGGACCTGGATGGCAGCGCAGACCATGTGGGTCTTGTGGTCGGCACGGACGGCAGCCGGGTCTACACGGTCGAGGGGAACAGCGGCGACGCCTGCAAGATCAAGAGTTATTCCCTGTCCTACGAGTGCATCAAGGGCTACGGTCTGATGAACTGGTAACAGAGTTTTTTCAAGAAGGAGTGATTGATTATGGCTAAGAACAAAATCCAGCGCATTGACCAGGAGATTGCCAAGGTCCGCGAGAAGATCGCGGAGTATCAGGAAAAGCTGAAAACCCTGGAGGCGCAGAAAACCGAGGCGGAGAACCTGGAGATCGTCCAGATGGTGCGCGCCCTGCGGCTGACCCCGGAGCAGCTGAATGCCATGCTCTCCGGCGGTACAGTCCCTGGTATGGCTGCTGCCTCCGCCGACTACGACGAACAGGAGGACACCGACCATGAAGAATAAGAGAATTTTCAAGACCTTTTCGGCCCTCTGCGCTGCCATGGTGCTGATGATGGGCCTTTCGGTGACTGCCTTTGCTCAGGGGACGGAGCAGCCACCGGCAGAGGACGCCACCAATGACGCCAATGTGGTGGTGGAGGAAACCGAGGACAGTCCGGCTCTGACCCCGGATGGCAACGCCGCCCTGGTGGATGACTTCGGCGGCAACAAGCAGCTCATCACCGTCACCACCAAGGCGGGCAACTACTTCTACATCCTCATTGACCGGGCCAACGAGGACAAGGAAACCGCTGTCCACTTCTTAAACCAGGTGGACGAAGCCGACCTGATGGCGCTGATGGAGGACGGTCAGACTACCCAGGAGCAGCCCGCTGTCTGTAACTGTACGGAGAAATGTGTAGCCGGTGCGGTGAATACGGCCTGCCCGGTGTGTGCCACCAATATGAGCGCCTGCACGGGCAAGGATCCGGAACCGGAGACCCCGGAGGAAACCCCGGAGCCGGAGGAACCGGCGCAGAAAACCACGGGGCTGAATCCGGCCCTGCTTTTGGCTGTACTGGCCCTGCTGGGCGGCGGCGGTGCCTTTGCCTACTTCAAATTCATCAAGAATAAGCCCAAGACCAAGGGCAGCGACAATTTGGACGATTACGACTACGGCGAGGACGATACCGACCAGGAGGACGAGGACCCCTGGGAGACCGAGGAATCCGACGAGCCGGACGCTGACGGGGGCGGCGACGAGGAAAGCGAGGACAAGGCGGATTGACCCGCTTCACCGACAGCCCCTATGAACGCATGATGACACGCAGGCCGGAGGGCGGGAAGGAAACTTCCCGCTCTCCCTCTTTATCTCCCGGCCACCCCTGTTATGGCTGTGGAAATTACCGTGACGGTCAGCCCTGCGTGGGATTCTGCCACCGGCAGCTGACCGCATGGCTGCGGGAAAGGAGGATGAAAAACCATGAAACTGGTGATCGCTGAGAAACCGTCCGTTGCCCAAAGTCTGGCCGCCGTGATCGGGGCCGCTACCCGCAAAGACGGCTATCTGGAGGGGAACGGCTGGCGGGTGAGTTGGTGTGTGGGCCACCTGGCTGGGCTGGCCGATGCCGACGCCTATAACCCCGACTACGCCAAGTGGCGCTATGACGATCTGCCCATTCTGCCGGAACCCTGGCAGATGGTGGTGAGCAAGGACAAGAAGAAACAGTTTGATGTGCTGAAACAGCTGATGAACGCCCCGGATGTGACCGAGGTGGTGAACGCCTGCGACGCCGGACGCGAAGGTGAGCTGATCTTCCGCGCCGTCTACGAGCTGGCGGGTTGCACCAAACCCATGAAGCGGCTCTGGATTTCCTCGATGGAGGATTCCGCCATCCGGGAGGGTTTTGCGAACCTGCGCCCCGGCGCGGACTATGACGGCTTACGGGATGCGGCCCTCTGCCGCGCCAAGGCGGACTGGCTGGTGGGGATCAACGCCACCCGGCTGTTTTCCGTGCTGTACCACCGGACCCTCAACATCGGGCGCGTCATGTCCCCAACACTGGCCCTCATTGTCCAGCGGGAGGCCGAGATCGACACCTTTAAGCCGGTGCCGTTTTACACGGTGACGCTGGAGCTGCCCGGTTTCTCTGTTTCAGGGGAACGCATGGCGGACAAGGGCACCGCCCAGCAGCTGAAAACGGCCTGCCAGGATGCGGCTGCTACGGTGAAAAAGGTGGAGCGCAAGGACAAATCCGAGAAGCCGCCCGCCCTCTATGACCTGACCACCCTCCAGCGGGACGCCAACCGGCTGCTGGGGTTCACAGCCCAGCAAACCCTGGACTATTTGCAGAACCTCTATGAAAAGAAGCTCTGCACCTATCCTCGGACGGACAGCCGTTACCTGACTTCGGATATGGCAGCAAGTCTGCCGGAGCTGGTCCGGCTTACCGCTGGGGCGCTGCCCTTTGCCGCTGGTATGGAGCTTGCCTGCAATGCGGCACAGGTCATCAACGACAAGAAAGTGACCGACCACCATGCGGTGATCCCCACCCGCAACCTCCAGGGCGCGGACCTGTCCAGCTTGCCAGTTGGCGAAAAGGCGGTGCTGGAGCTGGTGGCCCTGCGGCTGCTGTGCGCCGTGGCCCAGCCCTATACCTTTGCGGAAACCGCCGTTGTTGTAGAGTGCGCCGGTGCGGAGTTTACCGCCAAGGGCCGCACGGTGAAACAACCCGGCTGGCGGGCGCTGGACGCTGCATACCGCGCAGGGCTGAAAAATGTGGAGCCGGAAACCGAGGACAAGGCTCTGCCGGAGCTGTCTGAAGGTCAGACGCTGACCCTTTCCGCCGCTGCTGTCAAGGAGGGCAAAACCACTCCGCCCAAGCACTTCACCGAGGATACGCTGCTTTCCGCGATGGAGACTGCCGGGAAGGACGATATGCCGGAGGACGCCGAGCGCAAGGGCCTGGGAACCCCCGCCACCCGCGCCGGGATTCTGGAAAAGCTGGTGTCCACCGGCTTTCTGGAGCGTAAAAAGAGCAAAAAGCAAGTACAGCTCTTGCCGTCCCATGATGCGGTGTCCCTTATCACCGTGCTGCCGGAGCAGCTGCAATCGCCCCTGCTGACTGCTGAGTGGGAGTACCGGCTGGGTGAGATCGAGCGTGGCCAGCTGGCCCCGGAGGACTTTATGGCCGGGATCAGCGCCATGCTCCAGGAGCTGGTGAGAACCTATCGGATGATTAAAGGCACCGAGTATCTGTTCACTCCGTCCCGCGAAGTGGTGGGCAAATGCCCCCGCTGCGGCGGCGATGTGGCGGAGCTGCAAAAGGGCTTCTTTTGCCAGAACGAGGGCTGTAAATTCGCCATCTGGAAAAACAACAAGTGGTGGGCCGCCAAGAAAAAACAGCCCACCAAGGCTGTGGTGACGGCGCTGCTCAAAGATGGTCGTGCAAGGATCACCGGCTGCTATTCCGAAAAGACCGGTAAGACCTACGATGCCACAGTGGTTTTGGAGGATGATGGGCAGTACGCCAATTTCAAGCTGGAATTTGACCAGCAGAAAGGTGGCAAACGATGAAGCTCTCCCTCTACGAACAGGAAACCATTATCCTCTACAACCAGGCTGAGGCTACCGCCGAAGTCTATACCCATGATTCCCGGCTGCTGGAGAAATTGCGACGGCTGGCGGAGAAATACCCGGACCAGATCGTGAAAAAGGACCGCCAAACCTTTCTCGTTCCCAAACGCTGCGTATCCGTCCGAGAACCGTACAGCGCCGAGCGTCGTAAGGCTGCCAGTGAACGAGCCAAGGCTGCCGGGTACAGGCCGCCCACCCCCAAGAAAGGCAATGAGTAAGCATGGCTGAAAGTGTCTTTGAGACCGTCAAGCAGTCCATCACCGTCCGGGAAGCGGCGCAGATGTATGGGATCGAGGTCAATCGGAGCGGTATGGCCTGTTGCCCGTTCCACGATGACAAAAATCCCAGCATGAAGCTGAATGAGGAATATTTCTACTGCTTTGGCTGCGGAGCCACCGGCGATGTGATCGACTTCACAGCGAGGCTCTACAATCTGTCCCCCAAAGAGGCCGCCGAGAAGCTGGCCCAGGATTTTGGCCTGGCTTATGACAGTCAGGCCCCTCCCCGGCGACGCTATGTCCGGCAGAAATCCGAGGCCCAGAAATTCAAGGAGGACCGGGACCATACCTTTCGGGTTCTGGCCGACTACTTTCACTTGCTCCGCAAGTGGGAAACGGACTATACACCCAAAACACCGGAGGAAAATCCACACCCCCGGTTTATGGAAGCAATCCAACGAAAGGACTATGTGGGCTATCTGCTGGATTTTTTTCTGGAGGACAGCCCGGAGGAACAAAAGCTGTGGATTGCCGAACATCAATCAGAAATTGCCAATTTGGAAAGGAGAGTGAAATTCATGGCTGATAAGCCCACCAACCGGGAACGGTTGCAAGAGATCACGGCGGGCATTGAACAGGGTATCAAGGAGCTGTTTGAGAGCGAGAAGTATATGCGCTATCTGTCCGTCATGTCCAAGTTCCACCGATATTCGGTCAACAACACCATGCTTATCTATATGCAGCGCCCGGACGCTACCCTGGTGGCCGGGTTCAACAAGTGGAAAAATCAGTTTGAGCGCCATGTGAAAAAGGGTGAGCATGGTATCACCATCATTGCCCCCACGCCCTACAAAAAGAAGATCGAGGAAATGAAGCGCGACCCGGATACTCATGCACCCATCCTGGACGCGGATGGCAAGGCGGTCATGGAGGAAAAAGAAATTGAAATCCCCATGTTCCGTCCGGTGAAGGTGTTCGATGTGAGCCAGACGGACGGAAAGCCCCTGCCAGAGCTGGCCTCCAGCCTGTCCGGGACGGTGCCGCACTATGAGGCTTTCATGGAAGCTCTGCGCCGCTCGGCTCCGGTTCCCATCGAGTTTGAGCCGATGGCCGAGAACATGGACGGCTATTTCTCCTCTGACCAGCAGCGGATCGCCATCCGGGAAGGCATGAGCGAGGTGCAGACTGTTTCCGCCGCTGTCCATGAGACCGCGCACAGTAAGCTCCACGACCCCAAAAAGTACGAAGCGGAGCCGACCTGGAAGATCGTGATGGTGAGCGAGGGCGGCACCAAGCATGACTTCCGTCTGGACTTCGCCACCGAAGCAGAGGCGGAACAGGCCGCCGCCGAGGAAGGCTGGCGCTATGTGGACGAGAATCGGTTTGAGTGGCGGTTGGAAGTGGAGGAAGATCTGACGGCGGTGAAACAGGCTGCCAAAAACCGCAACACCGAGGAAGTGGAGGCCGAGAGCATTTCTTATGCGGTTTGCCAGTATTTCGGCATCCAGACCGGCGAGAACAGTTTTGGCTACATCGCTTCCTGGTCGAAGGACAAGGAGCTGAAGGAGCTGCGGGCCAGTCTGGAGACCATCAACAAAACTTCCTGCGAGCTGATTAACGACATCGAGCGCAACTACAAGGAAATCTGCAAGGAGCGCGGCATTGACCTGACTGCCGCCCCGGAGCCTGAGCGGGACCCTATTGAGCAGCTGGCAGCAGACATCGACCAGTTCACTTTCGATTATGACCCTTATGAGTATCGGAACAATGCAGATAGCCGTGAGGACGCACTGCACGAACTGACTGCCACACTCCGAAGCGGAGATGCCAGCGGTGTACGCGAATGGCTCCAGAATATCGTGAACGAGGACGAACCGGATGAAACCACCCAAAAAGCAGCCGAGCTTATGGAGCGGCTGGATCAGCTTGTGCCGGTGCTTGAACCGGCACAGCTGGACGAGCCGGAACCTGATCCCAACCTTGTGAAGATGGCCGATGAAGCGATGGCGATGGGCGTGGATACTGACTGGAACTCTGATAAGGAATTTCCGTTGTCTTTCGATACTGAAAGTCCCCAGCCCAGCGCCGAGTACCGGGAGGCCCTGCTGGTGCTGGATGATACCACCTATCTTCATGTTCAGCCCTGCGACACCGGCTGGGACTACACGCTCTACGATGTGGCAACCATGAAGCAGATGGACGGCGGCCAGCTGGATGGAGCAAATATGGGGCGTTCTGAAGCTATCGGCCACATCTGTGAGGACCTGGGCATGGGCAGCAAGTCCATCAAGTATGCCCCGCTGTCCATGATCGAGACTTTGCAGGAGGCCGCCTACCAGCAGACCGCAGAAGCTGTCGCCACCCAGCTGCCGGATGCCCAGGAGCAGGCGTTGGACGAGTATCCCATGCCGGACCCGGCACTGACTCAGGATGATCTGGAGAAATGCGGCTACCTGGACGGTGACCTTCTGCCCCTCTCCAAAGAGCGGGCCTATGAGCTGATGGAGCGAGACCTGACCGTTTATATCGTCCAGGAGGGTGAAAACCCGGAAATGGCCTTTGACAC